>Ga0180437_10002154_pt1 | contig 32106 bp, 28 predicted proteins | sample SS_ome_4_FD_132410 | JGI IMG/M metagenome (GOLD analysis project Ga0180437, IMG submission 132410) | Hypersaline lake sediment archaeal communities from the Salton Sea, California, USA - SS_3_D_1 metaG | ecosystem: Environmental > Aquatic > Non-marine Saline and Alkaline > Hypersaline >... | reverse complement strand
CCTGTCGCGCGTTGCGCCGGAGGCCGAAACCGGTGCCGGCAAGGGCGAACAGCACGAACACAACTTGGCCGGAGACGACCGCCCAAGGGCTGAGGTTGGCCGATTCGAGACCTTCCATCAGCCAGGGTTCCGCGCCAACAAGGACGCCAATCGACGAAACGGACAGGTAGAGCAGGAGCACCAGGGCCGTGGTATGGACGGGTGAGTCGGGGTCGATGTGCAGGTACGATGCTAGCCAGCGACGCACCGGGTTCAGCAGCGCGAATAGACCGAGCACGGCGGTGACCACTGCCGCAGCGCCAAGCTTCGCGAAGGAGAAGCCGGCCAAGGCCGGCGAGAGGGGCACCTGGGTGAGGCGCGACAGAGCGGGCAGGGCCAGGATCAGGAGCCCTAGCACGAACACTGCAGCGTTGATGAGGAAGAGGCTGGCGAAGGTCAGCAGGCGCCAAGCGCGCCGGCTTTCAGCCAGGTTTGCTGACACTATGATGGCCAGTGGCAAGAGGTAGGGCGCTATTGCCCACATCAGGTCGCTCCTATGCCGTCAAGACGTCCTGCCAGACGGTGATCCATGATATCACGAACCAGCCGCGGTGACAATCCGGCGCCGGTCCACGCGGGGATACAGTGCACGGTGCAGCAAGATGGGGGCGTCTATGAAACGAGGCCAATGGGGATGCGTACACCGCTAGCCTGGCCAGCACCAAGCTCCCAGAGACCGGGGTAGCGGAACGATCACCTGGGGCTAGGGCCACCCTCAGTGAGAGCTGCCGCCAGGTCATCTCCCTCACGGATGCGATAGGCGCGGATACCGTTGTGGTGCAGGGCGGCGATCGTGGCCTCGGTCTTGGCCTTGCCGCCGAAGGAGTTCGCGTCGGGGACGATGCCGATACCGCGTATGCCGCGGCGGCCCAGGTCGCGCAGGCTGTCCACCCAGTGCGTATCATCGGACGGCGTGACAATCACTACGGAGGTGTTGCGGCCCAGTGACTTGCCCTCCGCTGCAATGATCTCGGCGATAGGAATGCTGCCACGCGCACGGAGGACAGCCAGCATCTCCATGGCTTTGGTCAGCTGCCTCTCACCGCGGTCAGGGGCCAGCACCTCGCGCCGCTGGCCGTATGCTACTATGCCGACGGCACGGTTCCGCGCCAGAAAGAGCTTGGCCAGGGATGCGCCGATGGTGACGATGTACTCCTCAGTCGAGGGGGCCAGTGTGGGGCGGGTGGGCAGCAGCGGTGGCAGTTCAGGAGGTTGCTCCTCCCACAGCAGGTCGGCCTGTACGGTGCTGTGCATGTCCAAGAAGAGCCATACATCGGCCGTTGGATCGAGTTCAAACTCCTTGACCACCAATCGGTCGTGTCGCGCCGTCGACGGCCAGTGGATGCGGTTAAAGCCGTCGCCGGGGAAGTAGTCGCGCACGCCGCTGACATTGGTGGTGACATAGTGGGTGCGGCGGCGCATCGCCCCTCCACCGGGCAACTCGCCGGTGGGGAGGTAGAAATGGGGCAGGTCGACGGTCAGCGGATAGACGACGATAGACGATGTGGCCGGCAGCTCGCGTCGGTGTTCGAACAGTCCAAAGGGGTCGCTGCTGATCAGCTCTATGGGCCCCAGTCTGAAGCGGCCTCGCTGGCGGCACATGGTGCGCACCGCCCAGCCCCGCGTCCTGTGACCTGCCAGCGCGTTGACGACCCAGCTGGCATGGTGGCCGGGAAGCTCTGACTCGTCTCGGACCTCCACCCACAGCTTGGGCAAGAGTCCCTTGTTGCGAACGAGGAAGCGTTCCTCGGCGATCTCACTGACCTGGCTGCGGTGGGAGGGGGTTTGGCGAACGATCTGCAGGTTGCTGACGTTCGACCGCGACCACAGATAGGACACGACGATGACGGCTGCCAGCAGATAGGTCAGGTTGAAGAAGAGCCGCCGGCCCGTGGCGAGCGCTCCAGCCAGGGCAACGACGAACAGCACAGCCACGACGACCCAGCTACGCTTCACGCTAGCTCCTTCCGGTCAGCTGTCTGGCGTGGAAGAGGCTTTGGCCCTCACCCTGGTGCCGGGCACGGGCACTGAGTGCAGCAACTCATCGACGATGGAGCGCGCGTCGACGTTCTTGATGCGGGCGGCCGGGCTGATGATCAGGCGGTGGGCCAATGCAGGCTGGGCGAGTGCCTTGATGTCGTCGGGTGTGACATAGCTGCGCTCTTGCATAATGGCTCTCGCCTGTCCGGTCTTGAACAGCGCTAGGGAGCCGCGCGGGCTGGCGCCAAGATAGGCATCAGGGTGCTTGCGGCTGGAAGTCACGAGTTCAACGATGTACTCCTTGACCAGGTCGTCGATGTAGACGCCCTTGATTTCCTCCTGCGCCTGCAAGAGTTCCTCGGTTGACACCACCTGCTCGATGTCCCTGATGGGGTGCACGTACTGCTGCGCTTCCAAGATGGCGATTTCTTCCTTGGGTGCAGGGTGGCCCAGGCTGACGCGCATCAGGAAACGGTCGAGCTGAGCTTCAGGCAACGGGAACGTGCCCTCGTACTCAATCGGATTCTGTGTGGCAATGACCATAAAGGGCACGGGCGTCTGGTATGTTATGCCATCCACGGTGACCTGGCGTTCCTCCATCGCTTCCAGAAGGGCCGACTGGGTCTTGGGCGTGGCGCGGTTGATCTCGTCCGTCAACACCACCTGTGAGAGGACCGGTCCAGGCCGGAACTCGAACTCGCGCGTCTTCTGGTTAAAGACCGACACGCCGGTGACATCACTGGGGAGCAAGTCGGGCGTGAACTGGATGCGCTTGAAGGTGCCGCCGATGGATTTCGCCAGCGCCTTGGCCAGCATGGTCTTGCCCACGCCGGGCACGTCCTCGATGAGCAGGTGTCCCTGGCATAGCATGCAGATGACCGTCTGCTCGATGACGCTGTGCTTGCCAAAGATGACCTTCTCAACGTTGTCGACGATACGCTGCGCGATCGCGCGTGCTTCGCTCATCTCCACCCCCCGGCTGTGTTGTGGAACAGGTTCTGTGGGGCCAAGGATACTTGGCGAAATGGCAAAAGTCAAACACCCTGGCCATAGAACACAGGATACGGTGAAGCGGTTCACGACGCAGCGCAGGGGACGTCTTGACTGGATGGGGGGATGAGGGTATTTGCCCCATGGGTGGCGCAACTGTAGAATCTCTGCCAGCCACAGGAGGGCAGCGCTATGGCCAGACAGCCGAAGCACATCAGTGACTCGCAGACCGAGATAAGCCAGTTGATGCAATTGACGGACGCCAACCCGGTCGGGAATGTGCAGGGCGGCGTCATCATGCGCTTGGTCGACGAGGTCGGCGGTATTGCGGCGGCCAGGCACGTGGGACGCCCCGTTGTGACCGTGGCGGTTGACTCCATGACCTTCTACTCGCCCATTCAGATTGGCAACCTGGTGACCCTCAAGGCGTCGCTGAACTATGTGGGGCGCACCTCGATGGAGGTCGGCGTTCGAGTGGAAGCGATGGACGTGCTGAGCGGAGAGGTCACGCACACGAATTCGGCCTATCTGGTGTATGTGGCACTGGACGAGAACCTGCAGCCAGTGGCGGTGCCCCAGCTCGTGGCGACCAGCCCGGAAGAAGAGCGGCGCATGGAGGCCGGGAAGCAGCGGCAGATGGAGCGGCTCAGAAAGCGCAGAGAAGCGGAAGGAAGCTAGGACACCGAGACTGCCATGTGGAGCTGCTCGATGTGCCGAGGAGACATGCGATGAAGACCGTTCTGTTGATGCGCCATGCCAAGTCCAGCTGGAAAGAGCCCGGGCTTGCCGACTGGGAGAGACCTCTGAACAGTCGCGGCCGCAGGGATGCTCCAAGGATGGGTGAGTGGCTGCTGGATCGTGACCTGGTGCCGCAGGCGATTATCTCATCATCCGCCCGGCGGGCGCAGCAGACGGCAGAAGCGGTTGCCGAGGCGCTTGGATACGACAGTGAGATCACCTTTCTGGATGAGCTTTACGGCGCTTCGGCTGAGGACCATGTGCGGGTTCTCAGCCGGCTGCCCGACGAGGTAGAGGTGGCGCTGATCATCGGGCACAATCCCGAACTGGAGGATGCTGTCGAGCTGCTGACCGGTGATGCTGAGGGGATGCCGACGGCAGCCGTTGCGCACATCCGGGTGCCGGTCGAGCGCTGGGTCGATGTGAGCGTCGACGTGGAGGCGGACCTGGTGGCGGTCTGGCGCCCGCGAGAGATCCCCTAGGCTACTGTTCTTGCCGTGCCTATCTACGGCAAGGTGTAGCAGCCCAACAGGGCCACGGCATCCTCTGCCAGCTGTGTCGAGCCAGCCCCGTCTGAGCGGACCATCCACAGCCCGTTGAGCCTAGCCTCTTGGTCGAGGCGCAAGAACAGGATGTGCTGTCCATCACCGGACCACGAGACGCTGCTGGCAAAGGGCCGTCCTAGCGGTTGGAAGCGGCGCATGCCGTCGGCCTGCATGAGGCACAGCCGGTCGGGCCCTTCGCTGGGCCAGGGACGCGACAGGAAGGCGATGCGGCGGCCGTCAGGGGACCAACGCCCTTGTCGGTCGTTGACGCCGGTGATGGAGAGCCAGGTCAGCGATGTGCCGTCGCGCTGCACGATCCACAGCCGAGAACGGGCCCCTTCCGCCGCCTGGCGTGCTACCAGCAATTGCGTAGCGTCCGGTGACCAGCGCCATTCCCGGGCCTCGTCGAGAATCCGCTTGTTCTCCTGCGGGAAAGTCAGGACGTAGAGGGTGGCAGGCCCTTGGTCAGAAGTTGCGACGTGGCCGTAGGCAACTTGCTTACCATCCGGTGACCACTGTGGCATGACGGTCCGCAAGCCCTCTGCTGCGGCTGGCGCGATCTGTCTCACGTCGCCGTCATGCAGGCTGAGCGCCCATAGTCCAGCGTCGAGCAGCTGCCCATCCACCATCTCGTACCGGCAGAAGACGATCCGCTGTGCATCCGGTGACCAGGCTGGATGGCTCTCGTTCCAATCCTCGCCGGCCAGCCACTGTCGCCACTCCTCGTTCTGCAGTTCTGCTGTCATGAGGTAGGTATTCTCACCATCGGCACACTCGACAACGACGGTGCGACCATCCGGCGAGAGCCGTGCGCGCGCAAGGTTGCAGCCGGGATGCCCTTGCGGTGGATTCAGCAGCAGGCGGCGCTCTCCGTCGTCCAGCGCCATGCTCCACAAGCCGTTCCCGTCGGCTGGGACGAAGACAGCGTGTGGCTGGCCCGCGGGCTCCACCGCGATGATGGTCAGTTCGGTTGCCGACATCGAGGCGTCGTCCGATGCTTGCCCCCGCATCTGGATCACCTGTCCCGGCGACAGCGCCTCCATGGGTGCCATGCTGCCGTCGGCAAAGCGGAAACGGGTAGCTGTGTCAAAGCGCGCCTCGACTCGTGCGCCGTCACTGCGCTCGATCCATAGGCTGGTGGAGGATGGGTCGAGCTCGGCGATGGTGCCACGGTGGCTGACTGGCCACAGAACTGGCCATGAGCTGCCATCGAAGATGCGGACGTGGGCACCGTTCTCTCTGACGAATATCTCACCGCTGACGTAGACGGTGATGCTTTCACCGAAAACCAACTGGCCGGATACGATCGCTTCTTTCCCGATGTGTTCTGGCTGCAGCGAAGCGCCCTCATGGAGTTCGTAGAAGTGACCACGGGCCTCGGTCACGTCCAGTTCACCGCGCACCCAGACAAAAAGGCCGTCGTATGCAGGGGGAAGGACGTCAGGTTGGAGTTCGTCGGCATGGAGCAGGCTGCGGTAATAGGAAGGTGGACTGCCGCTGATAGCTAGGTAGCTGGCCGTGACGAACTGCTCACGGACGTGGCCGTGCAGCAGGATGCGATCCCCGTCCTGAGGCTGCCATTGTGGATCGAGCATGGGGCTGATGGGCTGTCCGTCCAGCGTGGCAAAGACCTCGCTGCCCACCACATGGTACCAGCCTTCTGGTGGGTTGATGTCCAGACCGAAGAATGGAGGGTCGGCGAAAAAGATCGCGTTGACGACCTTCGCCTTGCCCTCGCCAGTGTAGGATGGCAGTGGTGGCGATCCGGCCCAAGGGAAGTAGTCCACTTGGAAAGCATCCTCGCGGTCCGGCGGCTCGGGTGTCGCGGTTGCGGTCGCGCCGGGAGCGGTGGGCGTCGTGAAGACCAAAGTGCTGGTGGCTTGTGGTGCCGTGGGGGCGGATGTGGGGATGGCGGCCGGCGTGGGCGTCGAGACTGGCGCGCAGGCCAACAACGAGCACAGCAGACACAGGGCCACCAGACGGGCGGTGCTGGTCAGCAGGTCGGAGCCGCGTGGCTTGGCGGCGGCTTGCGTCTGCCTAGACATGAGTCGCTGACATGGTCGAGCGCAGTGGTCGCTGCTGCTTCGACTTGCACTCCGCGATGGCTGACACGCAGTCACGAACTCGGGGTGTGTGAATGCTGACAGCTCGCATGTGTCTGTCTCCGGCCACGTCTACTGGATTCCTGGAGCCCTATCGTGTTGGCGCATGATCTCCTTGCACGGCATCTCATAGTATTCTAGGTGTAAGGTCGCTGATTGCCAAGGAGGTCTCACTGAGGGTTTTGCTGTGGCCTAACCGGCGTGATATAATAGGGTTGCTGCCCAAGCAGGCCGGGCAATCGCGGGTCCTTTGGAGGACTCGAGGAAAGTCCGAGCTCCATAGAGCGCGGTGCTGGGTAACGCCCAGGCGGGGCAACCCGACGGCAAAGTGCAACAGAAAGCAGGGCGCCTGCGATCCTTTGGTCGCGGGTGAGAGTGAAACGGTGGTGTAAGAGACCACCAGCGGGCCAGGTGACTGGCCCGGCTAGGCAAACCCCACCGGGAGCAAGATCGAACAGAGGGCTGAGCGGCTTCGGCCGCTCTCGGAATGGCTCGTTCCGCTGCCCTCGGGTAGATCGCTAGAGGCGGCGGGTGACCGCCGCCGCAGAGAGATGATTGCCGCCCCTGCGAGCACAGCTTGCGAGGGGTACAGAACTCGGCTTATAGGCCTGGTTGGGCAGGGCGGGTGGCCTGTGCGGTGCCCGCAGAACGTGTGGTGCTCGAATCTTAAAATCTAGCGCATTCTCTCCCCCAATCCACTGGACAAAAAGGGGAAACTGTGGTAGAATGTGGGTCACAGTGGGGGGACTCGGATCGGCAGAGGCCTGCATGGGCTCGGGGAATGGGCCGAGTGGGGAGCGCTAGAACATATGTTCTTAGGCAGGTTCGAGCACACGCTTGATGACAAGGGCCGCCTGACGATTCCGGCCAAGTATCGCAACACGCTTGCGGCAGGTGTTGTGATCACCCGGGGCCTGGACCGCTGCCTGTATGTTCTCCCAGCGTCCGAGTGGGAACAGATTGCGGAGAAGATCAGAGCCCTTTCGCTGCTGAAGAAGGATGCTCGTTCCTTCGTCCGTCTCCTCTGTGCTGAAGCCACTGACTCTATCCCCGACAAACAGGGACGTGTGCTGATCCCCACCTATCTGCGCGAGTACGCAAACCTCGAGGCTGACGTCATCGTTGCTGGGGCGTCCAATCGTCTGGAGCTGTGGAACCCGGGGGAGTATCACCAGGAGAACGTAAGACTCCAGAAAGATGCGGAAGCTCTCGCTGAGCAATTGAGCGAACTCGGGATCCTATGAAGCGCCATGAGCCCGTTCTGTGGAACGAGGTGATGGCGGCTCTCTCTCCACGGTCGGGCGGCACGTACGTTGATGGTACGGTGGGCTGTGGCGGGCACGCGCGCGGCATCCTAGAACAGTCCAGCCCTGACGGGCGGCTGCTGGGAATCGATCGCGACCGCCAAGCTCTGGAGGTGGCCCGAGAGGTGCTGGAGGGATTTGGCTCGCGCTTCACGTTGGTTCATGGCACTTTTGGGCGCCTTGGTGACCTTGCGCGGAGCCATGGCTACTACCCCGCCGACGGGGTTCTGCTGGACCTCGGGCTCTCTTCGATGCAGTTGTCTGCTCCGGAGCGGGGTTTTTCTTTCCAGCTCGAAGGACCGCTGGACATGCGCTTTGATACAGGATCAGAGGTCACCGCTGGTGATCTGGTCAATAACCTTCCAGAGGGAGAACTGGCGGATCTCATCTACCAGTTTGGCGAGGAGAGACGCTCGAGGCGCATCGCGCGGGCGATTGTCCGCTCCCGTCCGATCCAGACGACCACTGAACTGGCAAGCGTTGTTGAGCGGGCGGTGGGTCGCAGAGGGAGGCTGAGTCCCTCCACGAAGACATTTCAGGCTTTGAGGATTGCGGTCAATGACGAACTGGACGTGCTGGCGCAGGGGCTCACGGAGGCCGAGGGGGTCCTGTCGCCTGGGGGACGGCTGGCGGTGATTGCCTTTCATTCTCTCGAGGATCGGATTGTCAAGCAGTACTTCCGTGAGCGGTCAACCGTCAAGCCAGAGGCCCGGCCGTCCCTTCGTCTTTTGACGCGCAAGCCGATACAGGCTAGCGCGGAAGAGCGGGAAGCGAACCCCCGCAGCAGGAGTGCCAAGCTGCGTGTTGCTGAGAAGTTGGGCTGAGGCTCCGTCATAGCAAGGTAGGCGCCCTTGACATCGCAGAACCGAACACCTGTCCCGGGAACGAGCTTGGGTCAATCGTCGTCAACGGGTCGTCCGCTACGGGGTAACCTGTCGCGGTTGTCCCATGAGGTCGGGCCCTGGCTGTACGCTGTGGTGCTTGTGTGCTTCTTTGCCATCGTCGCGGCGACTTACCTGGGGGAGACGACGTATGTGGCGGGGCAGATGCAGGAGGTGGAGAGACTGGAGCGGCAGCTGCGCGAGATCCGCTGGGTGAACAACGACCTGCTTCTGGAGATAGCCGAGCACCAACCGATGTCACGCATCGAAGGGGAAGCGGTTGCGCTCGGCCTCGGCCCCGCGCAGGAGTACCAGTATGTTGAGGTGATGGTCGAAGAGCCGGCCAACGCGCCAGATGCAACCGCTGGTAAGGGTGGCTCGGGGATCGCGGCTCTTTTACAGCATCTCCCCGAGTCGCTGCGGCGCATGCTGGAGCAGTTCGCGGCCTGGGCTGCCGGTCCCATATTGCCTGCTGAAGACGGAAGTGGCCTGTGAACCAAGGATTCGTGACCCACTCAGACGATGACCGGTTCTACCGACGATCCTTCGCCCTCGGCCTGGTGGTGCTGTGCATCACTATGGTGGCCGCTGGACGGTTGGTTTATGTGTTGCTGAGGCCCTTGCCTTGGCCACCGATGCCCGGCCCGACGCACCAAGAGACCTTCGTACCGGAACGGGGGGGTATCTTTGACCACAATGGCTATGTTCTGGCTGCCGCGCGCACCATCGCCGACATCGCAGTCTCTCCCAATGTAGTGACAGACACGGTGGCTCTGGCCACCATGCTTGAGCCGGTGCTTGGAGAACCTCGCGAGGAGCTGCTGGCCAAGTTGGATCCTGAGAGCACCTGGGTAAGCCTGAGGACAGGCGCTGCCTGGAGCGTCGCCCAGACAGTCGAGTCGTGGGATGTGCAGGGCATGCAGGTTGAGCCGCACGCAACGCGGGTTTATCCCCACAACATGCTCGCTGCGACGGTGCTGGGCTTTGTGAATGCGGAGGGCAATGCATTCTACGGCGTTGAGGCCAAGTGGGATCCCGTACTCAGAGGCTCGGAGGGCAAGCGTGTCCCAGAGAGAGACCCCCTAGGAAGTCTGTTCTACAGGGTCGAGGCGCCACGGCATGGGGCGGATGTCTATCTTACGCTTGATCGCAGGGCGCAGGCCAAAGTCGAGCGCATTCTCGAGGAGGCCATGCTGACCACGGAGGCCCAGAAGGGTACGGCGATCGTTATGGAGCCCGGCACTGGGGCCATTCTGGCCCTGGCCGTGTTCCCGACGTACGATCCGAATCTCCGCAAAGACGAAGACTTTGACAAGTTCTCGAACTGGGCTATCAGTGAGCACTATGAGCCTGGTTCAGTGTTCAAGATCGTCACCATCGCAGCCGGTCTGGATGCCGGCATCATCGCCGCAGATGGCACCTACCAGGATCGCGGTGAGATTACCGTGGGCGGGGAGGTCATCCGCAATTCGGACAGCAGCGCCCACGGCGAGACCAGCATCCGAGATCTGCTTGCCTACTCGCTGAACGTTGGTGCAGCAGAAGTGAGCACCAGGCTGGGTGCCTATCAGTTCTACGAGTACGTGCGCCGGTTTGGCTTCAATGAAGTGACGGGAGTAGACCTTGCTGGCGAGGCGCGGGGAAGCGTGCGCTTCCCAGGCGATCGCGATTGGCATGAATCCGACCTGGCCACCAATTCCTTTGGCCAGGGTCTGGCGGTGACGCCGCTGCAGATGCTGTGCGCAGTGGCAGCGGTCGCCAACGATGGTGTGATGATGCAGCCACGCATTGTCGATCGCATCGTAGATGGAAAGTCGGTCACGCCCATTGAGCCCACCGCCGTGCGACGGGTGATCTCGCCTGAGGCGGCGCAGCAGATCACAGACATGCTGGTCTACGCGGTAGACAGGGTACTGACCCCGGCCGCCGTTGAGGGCTACAAGGTTGCTGGCAAGTCTGGCACGTCCGAGGTGCCGACGCTGACAGGCTACGATCCGGAAGAGACCATTGCCTCGTTTGCGGGATACGTTCCTGCAGACGACCCCAAGTTTGCCATCCTGGTTGTGCTTGATCGACCGCAGAAGCAGCGCTGGGGCCTGGAGGCCGCCGCACCGGCTTTTAAGCAGATCGCCACAGAGTTGCTGGCGCTCTACACCGTCCCGGCCGCTGGCGGGCACACGGCGAGGTCGGATTGAGGCCTGGGATGATACTCACTATCTCGCGTGTATGGGAGGCTCTCGGACAAGGTGACTGGCCCTGGGCGGAAATCGGAGAACGTCCCGTGTTGGGCGTGGTGGTGGACTCGCGTCTGGCAAGTGACGGCAGTCTATTCGTGGCTTTGCCGGGTGAACGCACCGATGGTCATTTGTTCGTGGGCGATGCCTTTGCCCGGGGCGCACAGCTGGCCCTCATACAGCGGGCCGTCGATGCGTCTGCGCCGGTCCTACCGGTTTCTGAGGCGCTCACTGCAGACGCGCCGGTCAGCTTGCCGTTGTGTCTGCTGGTCGAGGATACGCTGGTGGCGCTGCAGAGGCTGGCTGCATTCTGGAGGGCACTGCATGACAGCTGTCGCGTGATAGGCATCACCGGCAGCGTGGGCAAGACGACGACCAAAGAGCTGATCGCTGCTGTTGTCGGGGCGCACTTCCAAACGCTGAAGAGCGAGGGCAACTACAACAACGAGATCGGGCTGCCACTGACAATGCTGGAACTGCACGATGGGGTCGAGTGGGTGGTGCAGGAGATGGGCATGTATGCCCTGGGCGAGATCGCTCATCTGGCATCCATCGCGCGGCCCGAGATTGGCGTTGTGACCAACGTGGGGCCGACTCATCTAGAGCGTCTCGGCACGATTGGGCATATCGCGCAGGCCAAGGCTGAGCTGGTGCAAGCATTGCCGCCGCACGGTGTGGCGGTGCTCAATGGTGACGATGAGCGCGTCAGAGCAATGGAGGCGCTGACCCCGGCTGAGCGCATACTGCGATATGGCCTGGAACCGCACAACGACCTGTGGGCTGACGAGGTGCAGACCTATGGGCTCGAGGGTCTAAGCCTGCGCATGCACTTTCGGGGAGGTGCGGTGCACATGCGTCTGCCCGTTCTGGGGAGGCACAGCGCCTATGGGGCGCTGGCAGCCTCAGCGGTTGGCCTCAGCGTGGGGCTGGAATGGGACGAGATCATTGAAGGCCTGCGTGACGAGCAGGCACGCGTGCGGCTGCTAGTGGTTCCAGGGTTCAGGGGCAGCACGATTCTGGATGATACCTACAATGCCAGCCCCGCCTCGACGACCGCTGCGCTGAACCTGCTGGCTGAGCTGGAAGGCCCAAGGGTCGCTGTCTTGGGCGACATGCTGGAGTTGGGTAGCCATGAGGAAGAAGGGCACCGGCTCGTGGGACGCCGGGCGGCGCAGGTGGTGGATCTGCTGGTCGGCGTGGGCGAGCTCGGGCGTGTGATTGCCGGTGAAGCTCGTGAGGCTGGCATGCTGGACTCCCGGGTACGGGCGGTTCGCAGCAACGACGAGGCCATAGATGCTTTGCACGAACTGCTGCCTGAGGGCGCGACGGTGTTGGTCAAGGGATCGCGGGGCATGGAAATGGAGCAGATCGTTGCCGCTCTGGCGAGAGGGGATTGATGGCCCACGCGCTGCTATGGGGCACGGTGTCGTTTGTGCTCGCGGTCGCTGCAGGAGGGCCGCTGATCGGCATCTTGCGACGCCACGGCGTGGGCAAGACAATCCGCATCGATGGGCCCTCCGGTCACATGAAGAAAGTGGGTACGCCAACCATGGGCGGCCTCATGATCTTGGTGACCACGACCGTGGTTACCTTGCTCACGAATCTAGTGGGACACTACTCGATCCTCATGCCGGTCGGCGTAATGGCGGCCTATGCCTTGCTGGGTCTGTACGACGACTGGCGTGGTGTGTTCGACCCCACGGGATATGGCATGCTAGCGCGGCTGAAGTTCCCGTGGCAGGTGGCGATCGCCCTGCTGGCGGCGACTGGCCTGCGGTACGTGTTGGATCTGGGTGGCATGGCCGTACCCACGCAGTTGCAAGAGGTGGATATTGGCTGGCTTTACTTGCCAATCGCAGCTTTCTTGATCGTGGGGGCAGCGAACGCAGTCAACCTGACCGATGGTCTGGATGGCTTGGCCGGAGGGACGTCTGCTATCGCTTACATCGCCTATGGCATCATCGCCTATCTGCAGGGACAGACGTTCCTGGCCACATTCTGCTTCACAGTGGTGGGGGCCACCATGGGGTTCCTATGGTACAACGCCTATCCAGCGGAACTTTTCATGGGCGATGTGGGATCAATGCCCCTGGGAGCGGGCTTGGCCACGGTGGCGTTGATGACCGAGCAGTGGCTGTTGTTGGCGATTGTGGGCGTCGTATTCGTGACGGAGGCGCTCTCCGATATCTTGCAGGTCTCGTACTTCAAGTACACGCATGGCAAGAGGTTGTTCAGGATGGCTCCCATCCATCACCACTTTGAGTTGCTGGGCTGGTCTGAGGTCCAGATCACGCAGCGTTTCTGGCTGGTGGGGATACTGGCGGCCATGGTTGGCATTGCACTGGCGCTGTGGTGAGCAACAATGAGACGGCTGGCTGAAGGAATCGACCGAAGGGCAATTCATGAATTGCACCTTGAGGGGAAGCGCGCGACGGTGCTGGGCCTGGGACGGGAAGGCTTGGCGGTGACGCGCTTTCTGATACGGCAGGGTGCGTCGGTCACTGCGACTGACCTGAAGGAATCCGATCAGCTGGCAGCGGTGTTGGAGGACCTTGCCGGGGAGCCCGTTAGTTTCGTGCTCGGAGGCCATCCGCCAGAGGTATTGGATTGCGATATCCTCTTTGTCAGCCCGGGCGTCCCGCTAGATGCCCCGATACTGGTCGAAGCTCGCCGGCGGCGGCTGCTGCTAAGCAGTGAAGCTCGTCTGTTCTGCCATCTCTGTACCGCGCCCATTGTGGGCATCACAGGTTCGAGCGGCAAGACAACCACGTGCACGCTGCTCTCAAGAATGCTCGAGTCGGCTGGCAGTCGGGTGCATCTGGGCGGCAACATTGGCAACCCGTTGGTTGGGCGGTTGGCAGACGTCCAACCAGAGGACATAGTGGTGATGGAACTGTCCAGCTTTCAGTTGGACTTTTTCGGGGCCGTCCTGGACGCGGAGCCACACGCTGATCTCGAGGCGCCTCTGTTCCCGTGGGGCGGCTGGAGCCCAGCCGTGGCCTGCATCTTGAACATCACGCCCAACCATTTGGACCGGCATCCGACAATGGAATCGTACATCAAGGCCAAGGGCAACATCCTGACCCACCAAAGCAAGGGCGATCACGCGGTGCTAGGTTGGGACAATGCCGTTTCACGAGGGATGGCCGGGCAGGCGGTGGGAGGGCTCAGCTACTTCAGCCTGAGGGAGCCGGTTCCACGCGGCGCGTACCTGCATCGAGAGCGCCTTGTGCTGCGAAGGCCGGACCGCTGCACAGAGGTGTGCGGCGTTGGCGATGTCCGGCTGCGCGGCATGCACAACATAGCCAACGCGCTTGCGGCCTGCGCGCTGGCTGATCTGTTTGACGTCAGCCCAGAAACCATGGCCGAGGTGATCCGCACCTTCGGCGGTGTTGAGCACCGCTTGGAGCCGGTGTGCCAGGTCAATGGCGCACGGTACTACAACGACTCGATTGCGACTTCTCCGGAGCGCGCGATTGCGGCCCTGCGCTCGTTTGAGGAGCCCATCGTCCTTCTGGCAGGTGGGCGGGATAAGCATCTGCCATGGGAGGCATGGGCTGAGCTTGTCAGTCGCAAGGCGATCAGGGTGATCGCGTTCGGAGAAGCGGCCGCGTTGATTGCTGACGCGCTGCGAAAACTGGGCCCCAAGGCGCCTCCGCTACACGGGGTGTCATCTGTGGAAGAGGCGGTGGTTCTAGCGCATCAGCTGGCTGAGCCGGGCCAGGTGGTGCTGTTCGCTCCGGGTGGTACCAGTTTCGATGCCTTCAGGGACTATGCGGAGCGAGGGCAGGAATTCAAACGTCTGGTGCGCGCGCTGGAATGCGAGGAGGGCGCATGCCAGCAAATTGCGGAGAGGGCATACTAGGGGGCAGCGATGAACCGCAATCCACGGACTGACTCGCGAACCGACCATGCACTGCTGGTGGCGGTGATTGTGCTGGTTGTCTGGGGTCTTCTCATGGTGTACAGCGCGACCTTCATGATAGCCATACACCCAGCCTTCTACCTGCAGAAGCAGATGCTCTGGGCAGCGCTGGGTTTCGGCCTGCTGCTGTTCTTCTACCGTCTCGACTACCGCGTGCTGCGACGCCTTGCCTTGCCGATCATGGGTCTGGCCGTGCTCCTGCTGATCGCGGTGCTGGTCTGGTCTCAGGGTCAGGAAACGCACATCTGGTTCCTTGGCGGCTCGGTGCAGCCCAGCGAATTCGCCAAACTGGCGTTCATCATCTACATCGCCGCCTGGCTGGCTTCCAAGGGCGACAGGATCCGCGACATCACCTATGGGCTGGTTCCCTTTGCCATCCTGCTGGGGACGGTAACCGGGCTTGTTCTGATGCAGCCGGATATCGGCACAGCGATGCTCATCGTTGCCACGGCGGTGTCCATGTTCTTCATCTCTGGTGCGGAGATGGTGCAGTTGCTGATTGGCTTTTTCTTCGCTGCGCCCATACTCTACTTGGTCATTAGTACTTCCCAAGTGGCGCAAGAGCGACTGAGCGTGTTCTTCAATCTGGGCAGCGATCTGCAGGGCCTGGACCTGCAGTTGGCGAACGTTCTGTCGGCTATTCGCCTAGGGGGCATCACCGGGCGAGGGCTAGGGGCGGGAACCCAGAAGCTTTACCCACCCTTTGTGCACCACACAGACACCGTGCTGTCCGTCATCGGCGAAGAGTTGGGCATGCTGGGCTGCCTGGCGATCATTGGGCTTTTCTTGTGGGTCGCCTATCGCGGATTCGTGATCGCCTACAAGGCCCCAGATACGTTTGGCACCCTACTGGCCTTTGGCGTGACAAGCTGGATCATCTATCAGGCGACGATTCACATCGGCGGCAACACGGCAACGCTGCCCTTTACGGGTATCACTTTGCCGTTCGTCAGCTACGGAGGCTCGTCACTGGTCATGTGTCTGGCCGGTGCGGGCGTACTGCTCAGCATCTCACGTCTGGGTACAGATAGGAAGCTTGGGACAGGTGCGACTTTTGCTTTCGGGCGGCGGAACAGGCGGCCACGTCTATCCCGCTCTCGCGGTGGTCGAGGAACTGCGCGCCGGCGGTGAGCGTGCTGACGCTGAGGGACTTCCGGCGCTAGAAGCGGTGCTGTACGTGGGCACCATTGGCGGGATGGAGGAGGGCATCGTTCGCAGAGCGGCGATTCCATTCGAGGCCGTGCATGCCGCAGGATTGCTCGGACTTGCGCTGATTCAGAAGCTGGCCAACAGCCTGGATGTGGCGAGGGGCACAATCGAAGCTGCGCGACTGCTGCGCCGTTTTCATCCAGACGTGGTGCTGGCCACGGGGGGCTACGCGTCGGCCCCAGTGGTGGTCAGCGCGTGGCTGCGAGGCTGTCCGGTGCTGATCTACCTGCCGGATGTTGAGCCAGGTTTGGCCATTCGATGGCTGTCCGTCCTGGCCAGGCGGGTGGCGGTGTCCTTTGTGGTATCGGAGAAGTACTTTGGTGAGGGCAAGGTGGTGGCCACTGGATACCCAGTTCGCCGGGCGCTCTACGAGGTGGACAAAGCCGCGGCACGGCAGCGCTTAGGGCTGGATGCACATGCGATGACCCTGCTGATCTTTGGGGGGAGCCGGGGTGCGCACAGCATCAACGCGGCTGTGCGCGGCTCGGTGGAAAGACTGCTGGAGCGAGCCCAGGTGATCCACATCACGGGCCAGGATGACCTGCAGTGGCTGCAGCAGCGGTGCGCTGAGCTGCCCAAGCCACTGGCTGCGAGGTACCGGCTCTCTGCGTATCTCCATGAGGAGATGTTGGATGCATTGGGGGCGGCCGATCTGGCCGTCGCCAGGGCTGGCGCCGCGACCATGGGCGAGTTTGCGGCAGTTGGCTTGCCGAGCGTCCTGGTGCCGTACCCGCATGCCGGCCGGCATCAGGAGGCTAACGCCGACTATTTGGTGGAGTGCGGTGCGGCTCGCAAACTGAACGACTCGGCAGTGGCTGCAGGCGCTCTCATCGAGACTGTGGTGGAGTTGCTGGCCGACGAGGAAACGCTTCACAGGATGTCGGACCAAGCCAGGAAGCTGGCCCGTCCGCATGCGGCGCGGTCGATTGCCTTGCAGCTGGCGGCGCTGGCGGGAGGGGGATGATGGGAAGTGGGCTGTCGATTCCGATAACGTACGATCAGTTGCTGCTATTGGTGATGGGCCTGTTCATGTTCGTAGGCGCATCACGCGGCTGGCGTCAGGAGTTCTTCAGCAGCTGCGTGCTGCTCACCCTGACAGCGGTGCTGGTTGAGCCTTCTCTTGCGGCCAAGCTCATCGACTATCTCTCAAAGCTGATCCGGCTGGTGCTGGCCTTTTTCAAGGGGATGGGCAGCCTGGATTTTGGTGCGCTCGAGGCGCGCTACCGCGCGACTCAGTTGCCATTCGACGGTGACAATCCCTACCTGCTGTTGCTAGCCGTTCTGGTTGGTTTTGTCTTTGTCTCGTACAACATCCAAATCAATGCCAAGGGCGTGACAGGGCTGAGCCGCCTTCTCGGAGGGCTGCTGGGTTTGCTGAACGGCTTTGTCATGATCTCGCTGTTCCGCGAATACGTCCTGAGGTACTTCCAGAGGGCGGAACCCACTCTCTGGTCCCAGGCGAGCGAAGCGCCACAGGTGTCGTTCACGTTGCAGAACGTGCCGACCGGCAACTTGCTGACCGGTGACAGGTGGCAGATGCTCATCGCCTTGCTGGCGCTGATCGTGGTGGTGCTCTTTGTCAGCATGGCAACGGGGGCCCCGATCGGGAAGAAGTAGGTTGGAGAATCGCAGGCTGCTATCTTGGGAAACAGTCAAACGCGTTCACTTTGTCGGCATCGGGGGCATCGGGCTGAGCGCCATCGCTCGCGTATTGCACGCTGATGGCTATGGCGTATCGGGTTCTGATGTGCGCATGACAGAGTTGACCGAGGGACTGCGGCGTCTGGGCATGACGGTCTTTGAAGGCCACAGCGCAGGCAACGTGAACGGTGCAGACCTGGTAGTGGTGTCGTCCGCGATACCGGAAGACAATGTGGAAATCGTGGCGGCCCGTGTGGCCGGTATCCCTGTTGTCAAGCGTGCTGCTGTGCTGAGCGAGATGATGGCCGGCCGATACGGCATCGCCGTGGCCGGCACTCACGGCAAAACCACCACGTCAGCCTTGCTTTCGTTCGTGCTGCTGGAGGTTGGGCTGGATCCGACGTTTCTCGTGGGAGGGGTCTTGCAGGATATGGGGGTCAACGCCCGTCTGGGCCAGGGCCCGCATTTCGTCATAGAAGCGGACGAGTACGACAGCACCTTTCTGGGCTTGCGCCCGCAAGTGGCGATCGTGACCGTGATCGAGATGGATCATCCAGATTGCTTCGTTGACATTGGAGCCGTCACAGAGTCATTCAGGCAGTTTGTGAGCCTGCTGCCTGAAGGGGGGGCACTGGTCGGCTGCCTTGATCAGCCTCGAGTGGTGGATCTGATGCGCGAGCTCGCCGAGGCTCGGGCCGTCGATATCATCGGCTACGGTCTGGGCAAAGACACGCCTAGCTTGCCAGGAGCCAAGCAGATGTGGCAAGCCCGCCAGGTCCGAGCTACGGACTCGGGGGGCAGCGAGTTCTTGGCCGTGAGGAGCGGGGTTCCTGTTGGATGGACCTCGCTGACTCTGGCTGGCATCCACAATGTCTCCAACGCGTTGGCTGTCCTGGCTGTGGCGGACCGACTCGGGGTCGATATGGCACAAGTGTTGGCCGCGCTGCCGCGCTTTCACGGCGTGCGCCGACGCTTTGAGGTCAAGGGCGAGGGCCGCGGTGTCGTGGTGGTGGACGACTATGCGCACCATCCGACGGAGATCCGGGCGACTCTGGCTGCCGCGCGCCGGCGGTACCCAGGGCGTCGGCTGTGGGTGTTCTTCCAGCCGCACACCTACAGCCGCACCAAGGCACTGTTCGAGGAGTTCGCCTTGAGTTTCGGCGATGCCGATCACGTGTTGGTCTCTCCGATCTACGGCGCGCGTGAGACCAATGACCTGGGTGCCTCTGGGGAGCAACTGGCGGAGCGGATAGGTCACCCGCAGGCACAGTACGTTGCTTCGTTGGAGGACGCGGGTCGCCTGCTTGCGGCAGAGCTTGTCGAGGGGGATGTACTGCTCACCCTTGGTGCGGGCGATGGGAATCGCGTGGGAGAGCTGGTGCTCGAGGCGCTGCGCGCCGCCGGAGGAGTGCAGGACGCAACGGTCGCCAATGGCCCTATGCTGCCGGGCGGTGCGAATCATGGATCTTGATGGGCTGCGCGCGGCTCTGGGCAAAGAGGCGCTGGTGGGGGAGCTTCTTTCGAAGCACACGACCTTTGGCATTGGCGGCCCAGCCGATCTGTTCGTGGTTGCCCGCACGTTGGAGGAGTTGCGTTCCGTGGTACGCCTGGCGTGGCAGCATGGTGTGCCGTACTTCCTTCTGGGAAGCGGGGCAAACGTCCTGGTAGCCGACGGGGGCATTCGGGGATTGGTGATCAAGAACCTTTGCCAGGCGACCGAGATCTCGCCGCTGGAGGCCTCAGGCGACTGGCTGGTGCAGGCAGAGTCAGGCGCGGAGATCAAAGCAGTTGCTGCCGCCACCATCGAGCGAGGCTTGGCAGGCCTGGAGTGGGCGGTTGATGTGCCGGGGACGGTGGGCGGGGCGGTTGTAGGCAATGCCGGTGCTTTTGGCGGATACGTAGCCGACAACCTACAAGAGGTTTTGGTTCTGTCGCAACAAGAGGGGGAGACATGGTGGGCTCGCGAACGCCTGGGATTGGCCTACCGCAGCAGCGCCCTGAAGCAAGCTTCCAAGGGGGCCGGATTCTCGCCAGTCATCCTGGCTGCAACCTTCAGGTTGCGCCACGAGGGGCTAGAGCTGGTCCGCCAGAGGGCATCGGAGTACAGCAGGCAGCGCGCCGAGAGACAGCCCAGCGGACGGAGCGCCGGAAGCATCTTCAAGCGAACCGAACAGTACCCAGCGGGCTTTCTCATCGAAAACGCGGGGCTCAAGGGCAAGCGCATAGGCGGCGCAATCGTGTCGCCCAAGCATGCCAACTTCATCCTGAATGAAGGTGGCGCTAGTGCTCAGAACGTCAAGGAGCTCATCGATCTCGTTCGCCAGAAGGTGCAGCAAGACTTTGGCATTCTTCTGGAACCTGAGATTGAGTTCGTGGGAGATTGGTGAGCCATTGGTGAAGGGGCGTAGGAAACAGTGATGGCTAAGATTCGTGTAGGTCTCTTATTCGGTGGCCGATCAGGCGAGCATGAGGTTTCGCTCATGTCTGCCAAGTCGGTGATGGACTATCTGGACAAAAGCAAGTACGAGGTGGTCCCTCTGGGCATCACGAAAGAGGGGAGGTGGTTGGCCAGGGGCGATCCCATGAAGGAACTGCAGGCTCTGGCCCGTGACCATGCGCCCCGCACGGCGTCTAGAGATCCCGGCCGTGAATTGGTGGCCGACCACCGCGAATTGGTGCCCGGGGTCGAGCGCACGGGGATCCCCCACGTGGACGTCGTGTTCCCGGTGCTGCATGGGCCCTTTGGCGAGGATGGGACGGTACAGGGTCTCTTGGAGCTGGCCGATATCCCCTATGTCGGCGCGGGCGTGCTCGGATCTGCATTGGCCATGGACAAGATCGCGATGAAGGCAGTGTTTCGGGCCGAGGGCATTCCGGTGGCGGATTATCTGCCCATCAAGCGCTGGGACTGGGAATCCAACCCCACAGCTGTCGTTGAGCGCATTGAGGAGCATGTCGGCTATCCCTGTTTCGTCAAACCTGCAAACCTGGGTTCCAGCGTTGGCATCACCAAGGTGCGCGAGGCTGGCGAATTGCCCGATGCACTGCGTACGGCGGCACGCTACGATCGAAAGCTGCTGGTTGAGGTGGCGATCAACGCGCGTGAGATCGAGTGCAGCGTGTTGGGAAACGATCATCCTGCGGCGTCGCTTCCTGGTGAGGTCATTCCCAAACGCGAGTTCTATGACTATGTGGCGAAGTACTTTGATGAGCAGACACAGCTGGTCATTCCAGCCGACTTGACAGGCGATAAGACGGCTGAGATTCAGGATTGGGCCGTCAGGGCGTTCCTGGCATTGGACCTGGCTGGCATGGCCCGCGCGGACTTTTTTCTGGCCAAAGACAGCGGTCGCGTCTACGTGAACGAACTGAACAGCATTCCGGGCTTTACCCATGCTAGTATGTATCCCAAGCTGTGGGAAGCCAGTGGCCTTCCCTATCCAGAGCTCTTGGATCGCTTGATCGAGTTGGCCCTTGAGCGCCACAGCGACATGAGCCGCAGGTCGGTGTCGTATGAAGCTGGCAACGAATAAACCTTCCAGTCGCAAGTCGAACCGTCGCAGCACGGCCAGGCGTCGCCGGAGAACGCGCAGCTATGCGACCTCTGTTCCCTTGGTGCAGCAGCTGGGCGGCCTGTTTGGCGGGCGCTCCGTGTCACGCAAGGCGTCGACGCGCACAGCGTCGGGGTGGGCCGGCACGGCAAGCCGGGTGCTCGCATTCCTGCTGGCTGTGTCGACGCTGGGCCTGTTGGTATGGTTCTTTGCGGACTACCGTTTCTTCGTCTACGCGGCAGAGATTGGTGGCGCCGAAACAGTGAGCGCTGGTGACGTCTACCAGGCCGCTGGACTGCACGAGATGAGCGTGTTCTACGTCAACCGCGCCAAGGCGGCGGAGCAGATCTGCGGCAGATTGCTCGCAGTGGAGAGTGCCACCGTCAGCTGTGCCGTGCCGGCGCGTGTACAGGTAGCGATACAGGAGAAGCGCGTGGCCTACCGTTGGCACATTGGAGGCCAGGCGTATCTAGTAGATGAAGATGGGCTGGTGCTCGGCCTCGACGATGGCGTGCATCAAGGCGCGATTGCCATTCACGATGGTGACGGTGATGCGTTGGCCGCGGGAGACATGGTGGACGCTAATGTGCTGCGGGCCGTTCGTGAGGTGTGTGCGATGTTGCCCGAGACCAAGGTCCTCCAATACTCAGAGGCCATGGGCGTCAGTATCAGCCTCGCTCAGGGCCCGACGGTCTACTTGGGTGATGGTCGGGACATGCCGGCCAAGTTGGCAACCATGAGGGCAATGCTGCGCGAGGTATCAAGCAGTGGTCAGAGTGTGGACTTGATCGATGTGAGGTTCGTAGGCAGTCCCTACTACCGGTAGGCCCGACCCGGGCGGGGCTGGGGGTCGCGCAGCGTAGAGAGGCTGGCCGTGGCGAGGCCAAGAGCACAGTGGGTGCTCTCAGATCAGAGTTGACGGCCCGTGCCGGAGGTGCGCTTTGGAGAGAACGATTGTCGGCATAGATGTGGGCACAACCAAGGTCTGTACCCTGATTGGCGAGGTTGACGAGACCGACAACCTCTGCATCGTTGGGGTCGGCGTTGCACCCTCGCACGGTCTGAGCAAAGGCGTAGTCGTCAATGTCGAGGAAGCCTCCAGGAGCATCGCCGAGTCGATCGAGCAGGCTGAGCGCGTGTCTGGGTACACCATCGAGTCGTGCTACTTGGGGCTGGCTGGAAAGCACATCTCGTCTCTGAACAGCCGCGGTGTAGTGGCTGTGGGTCGGGGCGAGCGGCGCATCACAATGGATGACACGGAGCGGGCTCTCGAAGCAGCGCAGGCCATCGCGGTGCCACACAACCGCGAGGTTGTTCACGTGATCCCCCGTTGCTACACATTGGATGGGCAGGAGGGCGTGCGCGATCCGGTCGGTATGCTCGGATTCCGCCTGGAGGTTGAGGCACACATCGTGACCGGTGCCGTGTCTTCGATCCGCAATCTGGTGCAGTGTCTCGAGAACGCCGAAGTCAGAGTCAACGATCTGATTCTGCAGCCGCTGGCATCCAGCGAGGCGGTCCTAACGCCCGAGGAGCGCCATACCGGGGTAGTGCTCGTGGACTCGGGCGGTGGCACGACGGACGTCGCGATCTTCGTGGAGGGTAGCATCTGGCACAGCGTGGTGCTTCCGGTAGGAGGCAATAATCTGACCAATGATCTGTCGGTAGGGCTGCGTACGCCTTTCGACGTTGCGGAGGCGCTCAAGATCAAGCATGGACATGTACTGCCGGAAATGGTGGACCCCGAGGAGAGGATCGACGTGGCGGCTTTTGGCGAAGGCCCTTCACAGTCCGTCTCACGGCGGCAGATGGCGCAGATCCTAGAAGCGCGAGCGGAAGAGATGTTTGCCATGGTGGTGAACGAAATCAAGCGCTCGGGGTACGAGGGTCTGCTACCTGCAGGGTTGGTACTGACCGGGGGCACGGCAGAACTACGGGGATTCAAGGAACTGGGCCGCGAGATGCTGCAGCTGCCGGTGCGCGTGGGCATGGTTCGAAACATCAGTGGGCTGGTCGACGCAGTGAGCAGTCCGGTGTATGCGACTGCGGTTGGACTGCTGCTGTGGGGCATGAGATACGGCCCGTCAGAGCCAACCGGGCCGCAAGGTCCGAGCTATTGGTCGCAGTTGTTTGGAAGGTTCAAAGAGATCATCAGGGCAATACTGCCGCATTAGGAGGAGAAAGGAGACGAGATGAACGCACAATTGGATGTCGAGGCCCTGGCAAACATCAAAGTCTTGGGCGTCGGCGGGGGCGGTAGCAATGCCGTCAATCGCATGGTTGAAGCCGGTCTACGGGGGGTCGAGTTTGTGGCTGTGAACACCGATGCCCAAGCATTGATGATGTGCAAGGCACCGGTGCGCCTGCAGATTGGCGACAAGCTGACCAAGGGCCTTGGCTCGGGCGGCAATCCGGCAGTTGGAGAGAAGGCTGCCGAAGAGTCGCAAGAGAGCGTCTATGATCTGCTGACGGGCGCGGACATGGTCTTTGTCACCGCGGGGATGGGCGGAGGGACGGGCACGGGAGCGAGCCCGATCATCGCTGGCATCTCCAAGGATGTCGGGGCTTTGACCATCGGCGTGGTGACACGCCCCTTTGGCTTTGAGGGCATGCAGCGCGCAAAGGTGGCTGACGAGGGCATCCAGAAGCTGAAGGAGCGCGTTGACACGCTCATCGTGGTGCCCAACGACCGGCTGCTACAGATTGTGGACAAGAAGGCTTCTATCGAGACGGCCTTTAAGGTCGCCGATGATGTGCTGCGTCAGGGCGTGCAGGGCATCTCCGAGGTGATCACGGGAACGGGCCTGATCAATGTCGACTTTGCTGACGTGCGCTCCATCATGTCGGTCGGCGGCTCGGCTTTGATGGGCATCGGTCGTGCCAGCGGCGACAACCGGGCCGAAGAAGCAGCGAAGCAGGCAGTGTCCAGCCCGCTGCTGGACGTGACCATGGACGGCGCGCGCGGCGTACTGTTCAACATCTGTGGCGCTCCAGGCCTGACGCTGTTTGAGGTGGAAGAAGCGGCAAACATCATCCGCGAGCGCGCAGACCCAAGCGCGAACATCCGTTTTGGGGCCCTGCTCGACGAGAATCTGGGCGACGAGCTGCAGATCACCGTCATCGCAACGGGGTTTGACGCTGAGGCGCGAACGGAGCGCCGGCCCTATGCGGCTCGGAAGCGCAAGACCATCGACTTCCCGGTCCGGTCGTACACGGACGAGGATCTGGAGATCCCAGCCTTCCTGCGCCAGCGTCAATAGCACAGCGTAGTGCGCTTTGACGCCAAGTGCCGATCTCAGTCCTGGGTTCAACTGTGACTGGCCCGACGGTGCTGTGTACTGGCCGCTGGCCGAATGGGCACGGGTAACCGTTCCGTAGGTATGGATCTCAAGGACGGGGTCTTCGTCGTGTGCTGCTCTGCTGCGTAGCAGACAATCGTAGGTCTCGCTGGCCGCAGTGGTACTGCGTCCCATCTCACAGACAGAGACATAGCAGTCCATCCTCCTCCTAGGATGTAAGGCAACTGGTGAGCCGGGTGGAGCTTGGCATTTACGGTCATGCCACTTCACCCGGCTTGTGTCTGGCAGCCTGTCGAACCGGGTTTACAGAAGTAAGCTTAAGACGAGCCACCATCCTAGGCCCTTTGGAGTTGCCATGCTGGCCCTTTTGTGCTAGACTAGTCGAACCCTACCATATATGGTACTTGATTGATGCTCACCCACGACATGTTGTGCCTTTTGCGCTGTTCCTTCTGAGAGGGGAGATCAGAGATGCGCTGTCCCTACTGCCAGAATGACGATTCCCGTGTTGTGGACACACGCAAGGTTGGCAGTGCCGTCCGCCGTCGCCGAGAGTGTCTGTCCTGTTCTCAACGGTTCACAACCTACGAGCGCCTGGCACCCATCAGCCTCTTTGTCGTCAAGCGTGATGGAAGGCGGGAACCCTTCAACCGGGAGAAGCTGGCGCGGGGCATACAGTTGGCGTGCGTCAAGCGACCGCTGTCCCAAGAGGTGATTGAGAGCACCGTGGGTGAGATTGAGAGCGATCTGTATGCCATGGGCAAGGCGGAAGTAGACAGCGACTTGATCGGGGAGATCGTCATGGACGAGCTGCGGAAGCTGGATGACGTGGCCTACGTACGCTTCGCCTCCGTCTACCGCCGCTTTGAGGACGTCGATTCACTGGCTGAGGAGATCAGCGAGTTTCGGAAATGGAAGCGGCGCAAAGTCCCGGAGGAGGAAGCGACCGCCGAAGCGTAGCCGGCGATGGGGCACCGTCCGGCCGGACCGAGTGCTCCCGCTTGACCACGGGTCCATGCCCTGACCAGCGGCATGCGTCCTATCCAAACGGAAGACTGCCCTGCACTGGACCAAGCCAACATGACAGAGTTGATCGAATCCCAAGTCCGTGAGCAGCACGCCCAAGCGGCCATTGCCAGCGTTCGCAAGCGCGATGGCCGCGTTGTGGCCTTTGACCAGAAGCGCATCGACGCGGCGATCATGCGCGCCTTCCGAGCGGTGGATCAAGGGGAGCAGGTCGAGCGTGTCGCGGCGCTGGGCCAGCGCGTGGTCGAACTGCTCGCCGAGCGCTACGGTGCACAGGCCTGTCCCACCGTTGAGCAGATACAGGACATTGTTGAGGAGGTCCTGATCTGCGCAGGTGAGGTTCGCGTCGCCAAGTCGTACATCCTGTACCGATACCAGCGCTCGCAGGTGCGTGATACGACGCAGCTGCTCCTCGACGGCATGAAGCTGGTGGACGACTATGTGGAGCGCGCCGACTGGCGGGTGAGCGAGAACGCCAACATGAACTACTCGCTGCAGGGGCTCAACTTTTACGTGGCCTCCAGCATTGCTGCCCGATACTGGCTTAACAAGATCTACCCCTCAGAGGTTTGCCAGCACCACACCGAAGGCGACTTTCACATCCACGACCTGGGCATGCTGGCCACCTACTGCTGCGGATGGGACCTGCAGGATCTCCTGACGCGAGGCTTTGGTGGGGTGCCGGCGAAGCTGGAGAGCAAGCCACCCAAGCATTTCCGAACAGCCCTGGGGCAGCTGGTGAACTTTTTCTACACTGTGCAGGGTGAATCCGCCGGAGCTCAGGCCGTTTCGAGCTTCGACACGCTGCTGGCACCCTTTGTGAGAGCTGACGGGCTCTCATACCAAGCTGTGAAGCAGGCCATGCAGGAGTTTGTGTTCAATATCAACGTGCCCACGCGCGTGGGATTTCAGACGCCGTTCACAAATCTGACGCTGGACCTCACCCCACCAAAGACGCTTGCGGATTCACCGGCTGTGGTTGGCGGCCGGCCGCAGGCCGAAACCTATGGTGCCTACCAGCAGGAAATGGATTTGATCAACCGGGCCTTTGCCGAAGTGCTGCTCGAGGGGGATGCCAAGGGCCGGGTCTTTACGTTCCCCATCCCCACATACAACATCACGCCAGACTTTGACTGGTCGAACTCGGTGCTTGAGCCGCTGTGGCAAGCCACCGCAAAGTACGGTATCCCGTATTTCGCCAACTTTATCAACAGCGACCTTCAGCCCGAGGATGCGCGATCGATGTGCTGCCGCCTGCGCCTCGATAACCGTGAGCTGCGCAAGCGCGGCGGAGGACTGTTTGGCGCCAATCCTCTGACGGGAAGCATCGGCGTTGTGACAATTAACCTGCCACGCATCGGCTTTCGGGCCACCAGCGAGACCGACTTTTTCTATCGACTCGGCCAGGTGATGGAGGACGCACGCACCTCTCTTGAGATCAAGAGAAAAGTCCTGGTCAGGCACACCGAGCAAGGGCTCTATCCCTACAGTCGGCACTATCTGAGTGCGATTCGGGGACGGTTTGGCTCGTATTGGGCCAATCACTTCTCCACGATTGGTGTCGTGGGCATGAACGAGTGCGCCTGCAACTTCTTGGGAGTGGGCATCGACGACCCCGAAGGCCGCTCCTTCGCCGTCGAGGTGCTCAGCTTCATGCGCAGCAAGCTAGAGTCCTTCCAACAGGAAACCGGACACCTGTACAATCTGGAGGCCACACCCGCGGAGAGCGCCAGCTACCGGTTAGCCAAGGCCGATCGCAAACAGTATCCTGGCATCGTTACGGCTGGTACGCCCGATACGCCCTACTACACCAACTCAACCCATCTTCCGGTCGGGTTGACGAACGATCTGTTCTGGGCCCTTGAGCACCAGGACGAACTGCAGACACTGTACACGGGTGGCACCGTGTTTCACGCTTTTGTCGGTGAGCAGATCGACGACTGGCGGCAGGCGCGGTTGCTGGTGCGGCGAGTGGCGGAGCGTTACCACTTGCCCTATTTCACCATCACGCCTACGTTCAGCATCTGTCCTGTGCACGGCTATGTCGCAGGGCAGCATCGTTACTGTCCCTATGAACACAGTGAGGCCGAACTACAGCGCTGGGGCGTGGTTGCGGAATAGCATGATGGGCTGTAATCCGCAGCCAAGCTAGCGCTGATGCGAACTGTTTACCTTGGACAAAGGAGCAAACGCTATGGCAGACAACGTTGAGGAGAAGATAGGCGAAGGCAAAAGTAAAAGGCGCATCCCGTGCGAGGTCTATTCACGGATCGTCGGCTACCTGCGCCCGGTTCAGGCTTGGAACGAGGGCAAGCAGCAGGAGTTCTCTGAGCGCCGTACCTATGACCTGACCGGATGTGCGACCGACGAGGAAGGCATCGCTGGGGCTGGCGCCCCCCAGAGCGAGTGATCGAAAGCCTGCGCCGCTGCAGCGGTGATGATTCGATACGACCAGCAGTTGCACGTCAAGGCCTTTCTTCCCGCGTCGCTCATTGAATACCCCCAGCACATCGCAGACGTCATCTACGTCGGCGAGTGCAATCTCCGCTGTCCTTTCTGCCACAACGTGGATCTGGTGTTGCACCCGGAGCGGCTCCCCGACATCGATCCTGCCAAGCTGCTCTCCAGGCTTGAAGGGCGGCGCGGCTTCATTGATGCCGTCGCCGTCACGGGCGGCGAGCCGACGCTGCAGGACGGGCTTGCCGCCTTTCTCATTGGGGTGCGGGCTCTGGGCTTGAAGGTCAAGCTCGACACGAACGGCTACCGCCCTGACGTGCTCGAGGATTGGCTCGGTCGCAAACTGGTGGACTATGTGGCGATGGACGTCAAGAGCCGCTTGGAGGCGTACTCCCACGCTGCGGGCGTGCCAGTGCGCACCGAGCGTATCGAGAGGTCTGTGCAACTGCTGATGGCTTCTGAGGTCGAACATGAGTTTCGGACCACGGTGGTGCCAGGTCTGATCGGGGTTCAGGACATCAAGGGCATTGTCGAGCTGATCAACGGCGCCAAGCGCTACGCTCTACAGTGCTTCCGCCCGGGTGAGACTGTCGGTTGGGGAACGAATGGGCCGCAGGAGATGCCCTCGGTCGAGTTGATGCAGAGCATGCTGGAAATCGCCAGACCGCATATCGATCAAGTATACCTTCGAGGCATGCCCTAGCTCCTGTCTCGTCGAAAGGGGCCCTGGGTCTCTGCAATTCGATGCAACGCCATCCTGACGGGTCACTGCCCGCTGCGGGATGTGCGAATGCGTTCGATAGAGAGCACTCCAGCGATCTGACCTCGAGAAGGGGCGCCCTCTTGGCGAGGGACAGGCGGCAGGAGAATCGGCCCAACGTGAGCCGTTCTGGCGGACTTTGGTCGCCGTGGCGTACGCCTCGCGTGGGCCCAGGGAGGGACTGGTGCACATTCATGCAGATGTTCAGCGCAGGCTGTCCGGCGACGGTGCCGTTGTGGCCCTGGAGTCGACTGTCATCAGCCACGGACTGCCGTATCCGCAGAACCTGGAGATCGCAACGGCGATGGAGCGGGCTGTGCAAGAGCGGGGCGCGCTTCCGGCGACGGTGGGGATCATTGGCGGCGAAGTGGTCGTCGGGCTGAACAGCTCCCAGCTGGAGCACCTTGCCCAGGCGAAGGATGTGCTCAAGTGCAGCCGCCGCGATCTGCCGTTGGCGGTCGCCAACGGTCGGGACGGGGCGACGACGGTGTGTGGCACCATGGTCCTATCTCACCTGGCTGGCATCCGTGTCTTTGCCACGGGGGGCATCGGCGGCGTGCATCGCGGCCATCCCTTTGACATGTCGGCGGACCTCGAAGAGTTGGGAAGGACGCCCATGATCGTGGTGTGTTCGGGTGCCAAAGCGCTTCTTGATCTCGAGGCAACGCGCGAGCGGTTGGACACACTCAGCGTGCCGATACTGAGCTATGGAAGTGAGCAGTTTGCGGCGTTCTACAGCCGCGACAGCGGGCTTGCTGCAGATGCGCGGGTGGATACCGCTGAAGAGGTGGTGGCCATTGCGCGGGCAAGGGATCAACTGGGCTTGTCGAGCGCGGTGTTGGTGACTGTCCCGGTGCCCGCGGAGGATGAGTTGCCGGCTGCTGAAGCTGAGGGGGCGATCGAGGCAGCGGTTCGCGAAGCCGACCAAGGTGGCCTGCGAGGGCCGGCGGTGACGCCTTTCCTGCTGGCCCGAATCGCCGAGCTCACGGATGGACGCAGCCTGCGTGCCAATCGCAGCCTGCTGATCAACAACGCCGGTGTGGCTACGGACATTGCAGTGGCTTGGGCTTCCGGCGGGAGATAGTCGGCGTGCAGCAGATGTCGATGATGCTGCGGGCTTGGAACGGCCAGTGGAGGGATGATGTCAGCACCTGAGACGGCGATGGCGGAGCAGATCCACAGCCTGCCGAAGCTGATTCGGGAGTGTATGCCAGCTTTCGAACAGGTGGTGCGTGAGGCGCTGGACCCGGAGCTGTGCGGACCGCTGGAGCGCCTCTACGTAACCGGCTGCGGTGACTCGTACCATGCGGCGCTCGCATCCGAATTGGCTTTCCATGAGCTTGGTCACGTGCCGAGCCAATCGCTGTCGGCATTGGCTTTCTCGCGCTACACAGTGCCCTTTCTGGCTCGGGCTGAGCGCAGCGCCGTCATTGGCATTTCGGTGTCTGGTGAGGTATCGCGCACGGTGGAGGCCCTGCAGCTGGCGCGGCAAGCCGGCGCAACGACCATTGCCCTTACTGGCAGCCCGAAGAGCCGTTTGGCACAGGCTGCGGACTGCGTTCTGCTCGCCAGCGTGGCACCGCTTCGCCAAGTGCCAACCCCGGGTGTCAGATCCTACATCGCTTCGCTGCTTATGCTGTATCTTGCCGCCGTGCGAATGGGCGAGCTGCGCGACGCTCTCAACGCAGCAGCGTCAGGCGCGGCGCGGCGTGAGCTGCTGGGCGTAGCGCAGGCCGTGCGGGCCACGATGGAGTCCGGTGAGCCAGCGCTACAGAGTCTAGCCGAGCGCTGGGCGGACGCCTCGGAATATGTCTTTGCGGGCGGGGGGCCCAACTACGGCACGGCACTGTTCAGTGCCGCAAAACTGCTAGAGGCCAGTGGCGAAGCAGCGGTCGGTCAAGATGTCGAGGAATGGGCGCACCTGCAGTACTTTGGGCGGGCCGAGAAGGCGCCGACTTTCGTGATCGACCCGGGTGGCAGGAGCAGCAGCCGCGCCCGTGAGCTGGCGGTGGCGGCCAGGGCGGTCGGCAGGCGGGTTGCCGCAATCGTACCCTACGGCGAGGTTGAGATCGCCGCCCAGGCGGACGCCGTCCTTGCGGTCATGGGCACCGTGAGGGAGGCCTTTTCGCCGCTCCTGTACGGCCTGGCGGGCATGCTGTTCGCCGACTATCGCTCGCGGGCGCTCGGTGAGAGCTACTTCCGAGGATTTGGCGGTGGGCGGAGCGCAGAGGGTGGCGGTGGGATCAGTCGCATACGCACCAGCCTCATGCAGAAGGAGCTACAGAAGTGACCGAGTTGATTCTGCGTGGCAAGCGCGTCCGCCTAGTGGCCGCGCTGCACCTGCCGTCGATGCAGCACATGGCCCATCCGCACGGGCTGCCACTGACAGAGGTCATTGCCTTTGCCCTGAGGAACGCTGGCATGGCGCTGGACGGCGGAGTAGATGCCCTCTACATCCAGGATCTGGGCGACTACCCGGCAGCGCCCGAGGTTCAGCCACACACACTCACCCGCATGACGGCCGTGGGCAGGGCGCTGCGGGAGCGCTATCCTGAGGCCCCTCTGGGGGTGTGCCTGATGGCGCACGGTGCGCAGGGGCCCCTGGCGGTGGCGGAGGCGATGGAGGGCGACTTTGTGCGCCTGAAGGTATACGTGGGAGCGATGGCCAAGGCCGAGGGTATCCTGGAAGGATGCGCATACGAAGCGGTGCAGTACCGGTCTGCAATCCGCGGCGAGGGCATCGCGCTGCTGGCCGATATCTACGACCGCACGGGAACTGCACTCGGGCCCCTGCCGGTCAACAACGCGGCTCAGCAGGCGGTGACCTTTGGGCGTGCCGATGGCCTGGTGCTGACAGGCCAGAGCCTGGTGGAGAGCCTGGAGATGGTCTCGCAGGTGCGTGAGGCCAGCATTGGCGTTCCCCTGCTGATTGGCGGTGGCGTGGGGCCGGAAACAATGGCCGAGGCGCTGCAGGTGGCGGATGCTGTCATTGTCAGCTCGGCGCTGAAGCAGACTCCAGGCTGGCACGCAGCGGCACTGTCGTCGGACTGGGATCGCGGCAAGGTCAGGGCCCTTGTGACTGAGGCAAGCAAGGCGTAGCCGCAAATGCAGCCGCGCTTTCTCGCTGCTGGGGGACTGCGGATCGACTATATCATCACGGCTGACCAGAAGGCTCATCTCCGTGAGATGGGTGGAAACGCCATCTTCGCTGGGGTGGGCGCCAGACTCTGGGCAGCCGATGTGGGCATCGTCTCGCGTGTGGGTGACAACTACCCCAGTGCGTGGCTGGATATGCTCAGCGCAGCGGGTCTGTCGGTGGCGGGTGTGCATCGAGTGCCGGGCTGGCACGACATGCGCACCTTCTACGCCTACCTAGACCGAGAGACGCGCGATGACACAGAGCCCCGGCGCCATTTCGCCAGAAT
>Ga0180437_10002153_pt1 | contig 32138 bp, 36 predicted proteins | sample SS_ome_4_FD_132410 | JGI IMG/M metagenome (GOLD analysis project Ga0180437, IMG submission 132410) | Hypersaline lake sediment archaeal communities from the Salton Sea, California, USA - SS_3_D_1 metaG | ecosystem: Environmental > Aquatic > Non-marine Saline and Alkaline > Hypersaline >... | reverse complement strand
GGGTAGGTAGGGCCATGGCTTCTTGTCTCCTTTTCCATGGTCCGAGGGCTCGTGACGCCGCTCTTGAACGGGCGTACTCGGAGGGGCGCTTGCTGGAAAGTCCGATCGGAGACGACGGGCTCAAGGTCGAGGGTGCCCGCCATGCGGTGTCCTTGCTCAACTCGATCCCGATCGGGTCGGAGAAGGGGGTCGTGATTGTCGGCCCCATGGACCTCGCCAACTACAAGGCGTCCGATGTCCTCTTGAAGTGCATCGAGGAGTTCGACGACGAGCACCTTCAACCGATCCTATGGGCTCACGACTTCGGCGGTGTCTCGGAGACGATCCGTTCCCGGTGCCTCGACTTCTGGGCACCCCTCGATGACGTGGACGGGGAGGACGACGATTTCCTCGTCTCCGCCGGGTGGGACCTCTTGAACGCTGTCCTCAATGACGACTTGTGGCAGATCCCTGGGGTCCTCGACCGTTTCAAGGGGAAGAAGGGGTGGGAGCACGATCTCCTCGCGTACTTGGTCGAGGCGCTCTCTCAGGACCTCCTGACGAGCGACGACCCGGAGCCCCGGTTGAAGTTGTGGAGACGTCTCCGAGAAGCCGCCAGGCATCGCAACCCGACCTCAATCGAGATCATCGCCGCACTTCTTCATCATGAATGATTGGCCGCCCGTCTTGTTTGTTTCCGGTTCGGAGAGTTTTCTCCGGCGCCGGTTCGTGTCCGAGATCGTGGCGGAGGCTCTGAAGAATGAACGGGTGATCGACCGTGCCGACGGAAAAGATCCGGGAGGGCTCGCCTCGCTACTCTCGGGTGGCGTGTTCATCGAGACGCCGACCCTCGTGCTCGTATCGAACCCGGACAAGGTCGATCTCGACGTGGTCGACGCTCACCATGAGGCGGGCGACAACACCTACATCCTATTGCTCCACCTCGAAGGGCCCCTCGACGCCCGGACGAAGTTCGGGAAGTACGTCAAGGCCCACAAGAAGCTCCACCGGGCGTTCACGTCTCCGAGTCCGTGGAAGGCCGACGAGGTGGCGGCCGAGTTCTGCGTCGAAGAGGCCAAGCGGTATGACAAGACGCTCACGGTCAAGATCGCTAAGGCGCTCGTGTCGGTGATCGGTACGGACTTGGGGGTCCTCTACTATGAGGTCCTGAAAGCCGCCACCCTCGCGGAAGCGGAGGGCTCGACCTCGATCGAAGTCGCCCACGTCCGGGGATCGAAGGCCCCGCTCGCGGAGGCCGAGATCGCTCCGGTGATCCGGGCGCTTGAAGCACTCGACATGCCGCGGGTATTCCGGAGTCTCGGGCGTGTGAACGCGACGTCGAAGGGAGACCCGACGATCAAGACGTGTCGGTTCATTGCGGCGATGGCCCTCAAGTGGGTCGCGGCGGCGAACCTCGAAGCCCTCGGCTATACGGCGAAGGACGCGGCCGACACGCTGAAGATGAACCCTTGGTACTACGAGAACAAGGTGCTCCCGCCGGCTGTCCGATGGGGGGTGCCGCGACTCGGTCATCTCTTGGACGCGGCGGCTCGGTCGGAGCGGGCCGTGAAGCTCGGTCACGTGGACCCATGGACGGCCTTCCAGGCCCGCTTGGCGAAAGCGTGTATGAGCCCCGTGTAGATTAAGCCCACCGGGTACAATACTGCTTTGATAGGTCCTCTCTAAGAGGACGCCACACGAGAGCGTCTCGCGAGTTCGTCGAGTGGACTCGGTAGCTCGAGTCCTCGACCGTCACGAGGTAGCCTGCCGTGATCTTTGACCATTCGCCGGGGGGCCAGAAGGTCCGTGCTTTCACTCTCTCACCCGCCTTCATCGAGGAGTTCCGCGGGAAGCAACCCAAGTGGGGCTTTGGGGGTCTCGGGTACTTCACGTACAAACGCACGTACGCCAGGCCTATCTGCGACTGCGAGGACCCGACCGTGTGCGGCCACCCGACGGAGGAGTGGTGGGAGACGTGCCGGCGAGTCGTCGAGGGCGTCTACACGATCCAGAAGATCTACTGCGCCCGCACCGTGCTCCCTTGGTCGAACACCAAGGCCCAACGCTCCGCCCAGGAGATGTTCCGCCGCATGTGGGAGTTCAAGTTCCTCCCGCCCGGTCGGGGCTTGTGGATGATGGGCACCGACGTCGTCTACGAGCGGGGGAGCGCCGCGTTGCAGAATTGCGGCTTTGCGACGACCGAGAACATCGACGTCGACTTCGCCGGCCCGTTCTGCTTCCTCATGGACATGTCCATGCTAGGGGTGGGTGTGGGAGGGGATACTCGCGGTGCCGGCCGGGTCCGGCTCGGCGTCCCCCAGGTCTCCGATGAGGTCTTCGTCGTCGAGGACTCCCGCGAGGGGTGGGTGGCGTTGATCCGGACGGTCCTCAACTCGTTCGTGTTCACGGCGCCGTCCGAGTATTCCAAGTGGAAGTTCCCGCGGACGATCGACTTCAAGCTCGTCCGCAAGCGGGGCGCCCCTTTGAAGACCTTCGGCGGCACCTCGTCCGGGCCGAAGCCCCTGATCGATCTCGTCAAGAATCTTGTCCGGCTCCTCGCTCCCGAAGGCGTGGCGGTCAAGTTCAACGACGTGGACGCCGACGAGGTCGACGGTCCCGTGCTTACGACGACATGCACGAAGATCAGCGACCCCAAGCCCTATCGGATCGCGTCGTCTCACATCGTCGACATCTACAATTTCATCGGCAAGGCGGTGGTCGCCGGAGGCATTCGGCGGACCGCCGAGATCATGCTCGGTGAGCCGACCGACGAGGAGTACGTGACCCTCAAGCAAGATCAGGGGGCACTCCTTGATCGCCGGTGGGCGTCGAACAACTCGGTGTGGGGCACGATCGGCATGGACTACGACCATGTCGCCGAGGCGATCGCGAAGAACGGCGAGCCGGGGATCGTGTGGATGGAGAACGCCCGCGCCTTCTCCCGTATGCAAGGCGTGGCCGACAACAAGGACGAGCGGGCCATGGGCTGCAACCCATGCGGCGAGCAGACCTTGGAGGACCGCGAGCTTTGTTGCCTCGTGGAGACGTTCCCAGCTCACCACGACACCTTCGAGGACTACTGCAAGACCCTCAAGACCGCGTACCTCTATGCCAAGTCGGTCACCTTGGTCCCGACGCACGTGCCCATGACGAACGCGGTCATGCTGAAGAACCGCCGGATCGGGTGCTCCATGTCGGGGATCCAGCAAGCGAAGAAGAAGCTCGGACGGCGTGCCTTCCTCCAGTGGTGCGAGAGGGGCTACGACTACATCGAGGAGTTGGACGAGATCTACTCGGGGTGGCTCGTGACCCCGCCGTCGATCAAGCGGACGTCGGTGAAGCCCAGCGGCACGGTGAGCTTGCTTGCCGGGGCGACGCCGGGGATTCACTACCCGCACTCGGAGCACTACCTCCGGAATGTCCGGGTGAAGAACACGAGCCCCTTGATCGAGGCGGCTCGGCGGGCCGGGTATCCGGTGGCGGCGGCGGTCCAAGAAGAAGACACCACGGTGATCTCTTTCCCGGTGAAGGAGAAGAACTTCTCGAAGGGGAAGAGGGACGTCTCGATCTGGGAGCAATTCGCGGACGCGGCGGCTATGCAACGGCATTGGGCCGACAACCAGGTCAGTTGCACGATCCACTTCACCACCGAGGAAGCCGCCGACATCGCCAAGTGCCTGGAGATCTACGAGACGCAGCTCAAGGCGATTTCGCTCATGCCGCTAGACGATCACGGCTACGAGCAAGCGCCCTACATCGAGATCACGGCGGAGGAGTACGAGGCCTGGAAGGCCAAGCTCAAGCCGCTCGACCTCACCGGCTCAGTCCATGAGGTGACCGAGAAGTTCTGCACGAGCGATACGTGCGAGCTTCGCGTGGTGGAGGACTAGCCCCACCACGCGAGACGGCGGGCGGACGCCTTGGCGATCCCGATCACCGCGGTCTCCTCGACCACGACCTTGGGGGCCATGCCCTTCCACTTCTCGGTGAAGCGGGCGGTCCACCTCGCGATATCCCCGAAGTCTCCGACCGCCGTGTACTCACGCCACTTGAGGCCGGTGCCCCGGTTGTAGGTGATGTAGGGGCGGAGGTCGACCCGGACGGAGCCGAGGTCGACAGGGCCGTCCTCGACTTCACTCACGGTTCCGGTTTTGTAGGTGTAGATGATCATGACCTACCTACTCGACGACGGCCATGACTAAGCGCTTTTCGGGTAGATAAGTTGACGACAGGAGGTGTTTTTCGTGGACGACTTCCACATCGCCTACCTCGAAGGCTTGTTCTGTGCCGCGGGGCCGGACGACTACAACGTGGCGACCGAGCATGGTCCCGAGTCGGTTGCGAAGGCCCTTTCGCCTATGATCGGACGGACTGTGCGGGCGGTCCTGCACCACTTTCCACCCGACCCTCACAACCTCGACCCTAAGACATGGGGCGGTGGGTGTTGTGACTGGCAACCTAACCCGTGCCCGGCAGGGCACCACGATCGGCCCAACTGGCTCTTCCACCAGGACGTAAAGGGCGTATTGCGTCGGCATGCCATTCCCTACGGGCCTCTCATGGAAGAGGTGACGTGGTCGGTTGTCGGGTGGCGTGGTCCGGTGCTTCTCGACTTCAACAAAATGCGGCGGCACTACGGGCGTCTCGCGGTGATCACCGACTTCGATCCGAAGGGCGCGGATCTTGGGGCGGCCGACGTAGAGAAGGTCATGGACCTCGGCGAGAAGCTCAAAATGCTCGTGCGGGTCATGGAACGAATGGGAGGGAAGGGCTCGTGACCTACTACTCGGGCCGCGTCAACACGGTTGTCTACGAGAGCGACGCGGCCTTCTACATCCTCAAGATGGTCCTCGACGACACAGACACGAAGCCGGAGAACGTGTTCCTATCGGGGGACGATCTCGCCTTCGCAATGGCTGACGACCCGACCGTCACGGTGAAGGGCCATGTCCCAGGCATGCCGATCCATATCGGCACGTGGTTCGGCTTCGAGGCCCGGTGGCAGACTCATTCGAAGTACGGCAAGCAACTCCAGATCACCCGAGCCCCCGTGATCAAGGGGACGTGGAACCCCGAGAGCGCCGCGAAGATCCTCGTAGCGAATGGCGTGAGCGAGCGCATGTGCGCTCAAATCCGGTCCCACTACGGCGAGGGCGGATTTCTCGACGCGCTCGGGTCGGAGGACTCTCTCCAGGACGTCCCGGGGATCACCCAATTCGCGGCTCGCTACGTCGTCCAACGGTGGGAGTCGATCCAAGCTCACTTCAAGGCGCTCGATTTCCTCTCCGACTTGGGCCTCCCAACCGGCAAGGTGACCCAGGTGTGGGCAACCTTCCAGGACGACGCGGTCACGGTGCTCTCGAAAAACCCATGGGCGCTCGTCCGGGTCGACGGGATCACTTTCGAGCAAGCCGACGAAGTCGCGAAGAAGCTCGGGCTCGATTTGACGAGCCCCCTGAGGGTCCAGGGTGCGCTCCTGTGGGCCGTCAAGAATGGACGGGGCTTCGGCCACGTGTATCACCGTACGGGCGCCCTGGTGGGCGCTGTGAGGCGTATGGTGGGCGACGTGTCCAAGGCGGACGTGGCGAAGGCGATTGCGGCGTGCCACAAGGAAGGCACCCTCATTCTCGACCGGGAGACGAAGCCGGGCACCATGGCCGTCTATGAGCCGTGGATGTACCATCTCGAATCCGAAGGGGCCCGTAGACTCAAGGAGCGGCTGGAGACCGCCCGGGTAGAGGACGACCCCGACGACTACTTGAAAGCGCTCGAATCGGTCGGTCCCGAGACCCAAGACGCCGTGGAAGCCGACTTCGCCTTGAGGGGTGTGATCGAGACCGCGATCAACGAGTGGGGCTTGCATGCCCACCTCTCCCTCTCCGAGAAGCAACGAGACGGGGTGCTCAACGCCCTGTTGCATCCGGTGTCTATCCTTACGGGGCTCCCCGGCACCGGCAAGACGACGAGCTTGCGTGCGGCGGTTCGGATTCTTCAGGACGCCGGGGTGCCTTTCCTTTTGTGTGCCCCCACGGGGATCGCGGCAAAGAATCTCGGCGCCGTGACGGGGGCGCGGGCTTCGACGATCCACCGGGCCTTCTCGGCGAAGGGGTCGAGTGACGACAAGCGGGACTCCACCTACACGGGGATCGTGGGAGAGGGCTCGAAGAGCACCAGTGCCGAGAAGGGGGAGGGGCTATGGGGGTATGGGTCGGACAACCCGTACCCGGCCGACGTCGTGATCGTGGACGAGGCTTCGATGGTCGACGCCCACCTCTTGTACCGGCTCCTCGATTGTACGTCGCCGACATGCCGCCTCGTGTTCGTCGGCGACCACGCTCAACTCCCGAGCGTTGGCCCCGGCAACGTGCTCCGCAACCTGATCGAGTCGGGGCGTTTCCCGACCGTGAAGCTCACCGAGATCTTCCGTCAGAAGGAGCAGTCGGACATCGTTCACGCCGCCCATGCGATCCACGCCGGAGACATGCCGTTGATCGAGCCCCCCAGCGACTTCGTGTTGTACCCGAAGGGGGATGAGGGGGATGTGCTCGAGGTGATCTGTCGGCTCGCCGAGAAGCTCTACGACAAGCGGGCCAACTTCCAGATCCTCTCCCCTCGACACGCGGGGACCGTGGGGGTGACGAACCTCAACTCGGCCCTTCGGAGCCTCTTGAACCCACCCGGAGACGGGATCAAGGAAGTGAAGCTCGGGAATGACGTGATCCGCGAGGACGACCGGGTCATGGTCGTGAAGAACAACTACGAGAAGGGTGTGTTCAACGGGGATGTGGGCAAGGTCCAACGGGTTGATCGGAAGGCGAAGGCCGTCGAGATCAAGATCTTCGGCGATCCGGCGATCGTCGTGGACTTCGCGTTCAAGGACATGGGCCGGTATATCCGGCTCGCCTATGCCTGCACGGTCCACAAGGCCCAGGGCCTCGAATACGACGTGATCGTCATGCCGATCGTCACTGGGTTCCGTCACCAACTCCAACGGAACCTCCTCTACACGGCGGTGACCCGGGCGAAGAAGCGGGTGGTCCTCGTGGGGACGCAACAAGCCCTCGCTCGTGCGATCTCCAATGACAAAGAGGACCTCCGGGATACACTTCTCGTCGAGCGTCTCCGGTAGGCGAACCGGGCTCCGAATGGGGTAGAGAGAATAGCTCCCCACGCCGGGAGCCAATCCGCCTCGGAACGAAAAGGGAGGCTGGCTAGATGGACTTGGAAGCAAAGAAGGCGGTCGTCCGCCGTATTCGCGAGAACCTCAAGGTAACGGAGGTGTTCTGCACCCGGATCTTGAAGGGCTCGCACGGTTCCGTGTTGGTGGGTCTCACCACGACCCTCGATCACGACATGTCGATGGGTGAAGCGGAGATCGCAGCGTTGGTGCTTGGCCAGAAGGTCGACCAGCTCGCCTACGATCGGGCCGTCTCGGACGGTGTGATCTCGTCTCGCGACTACGAGTTCGCGTCCAACCAGACGAAGATCAACTACAACCACAAGATCGGCGAGCGGTTGAACAAGATCGCGGCGAAGATCGAGGTCGTGAAGGACGAGGGCGACGATCTCGCCCTGGACCTGGAGATCGAAGAAGACGATCCCGTGGTCGCGCCCGACGTCGTGAAGCCGCTCCGTATGGGGGGTAGCAAGAGGTGACCCAAACACAAGGCGGCGACACGCCGAAGATCGATCCCACATGGATCAGCGGGATCTACGATAGGCTCGGGGACCTGGAACTGGCGCTCGACCCGGACCCGCTTATCTACGGGCCGAAGAGGCTCAACGCCAAGGTCGCAGAGGCCCGGAACATGCTCCGCTCGTGCGAGGGTTTGTTCCTCCAGGTGTCCCATGACTTGCACCGTTACTCGCGGGCACTTCGCGTGGCGACGGCCAAGCTCAAGATGTCCAAGGACTACCTCTTCGCCAACGACCCGGAGACGAGGGCGGGGCGCAACGTGGCCGACCGCGAAGCGATCGCGACCATGAAGCTCCAAGAGCAGGTGAAGGAAGTCCACCGTCTCGAAATCGGCACCGAGGATTTGAAGGCTCTCCTCGCCGTGATCAAGGCGAAACGAGCCGACCTTCGGGACACTCAAGGACGTCTCCGCGACCAGATCCGGTTGTGCCAGGAGGAGATCGGCCTCGGTGGTCGGTGGGGGTCGCGTGTACCGAATGCTCCCGATATCGACGCGGACTCGGCCCCGGCCGCTCAACTGAGCGATATCGACGAGCTTCTCCAGTCGGTCGACGACGAGGTGCATCTCAAGCCCCCGGTCGACACCGACGATGAGGACGAGGCCGGCGAGGACGAAGACTCCGACGAGGCGGAGGACGAGCCCCGGATCTGCGACCATTGCGGTGAGCGGGACGCCTCCGTAGAGCTAAGTGAGGCACTGGCGTATTGCCAGAAGTGCTTCGACGAGGCTCAAGAGGAGCTGGAGCTGAAGCCGGACCCCTCTCCGGAGCCCGACCTTCAGTCTGATGAAGGTGATCTCGACGAGCACCTTGCGGCGACGGCCTCCGAGGACGAGGTCGACGCGTTCCTCAACGGGGGATCGGATACCGAGGAGGCGGTGGCCTCGCATGTAGAAGAGGCGGAGGTCGACCTCGACGGTCTTCTCGACGCTTGGGACGAGGACTAGGGCAATTTCCCTTCGAATAGGGTAAGAGAGATGAACGAAACGCGGACCTGTCCCGAAACCATGACCATGTCCGCGTTGCAAAGGAGATAGCTATGAGTGGTTTCCAGAGCTTCAGCTTTGGCCGTGACGACGACAACGTGGGTGGCCCGAAGAAGCGGTTCAAGGGTCAAGAGGGCCGGCAGTACCGGGTCTCTTTCCCGTGGTGGAAGGGGATCGACGCGGGCAAGCCCGACATGGACGCGGACGGTCCCGAGTTTTGCGGGGCTCCCCGCAACTACATCAAGGGCGTGGGCTACGTGCTCAACAAGGGGCCGGAGTACACCAACCTCGCCGGGGGCGAAGCGCCTCGCATGGCGATCGCCACGATCCTCGTGGTGTGGCCGCTGAACTCGAAGGGCCAGCCCGACGTGAACGCGATCAAGGCCGGCGACTTCGACGTGTGCCCGTGGGTGTTCTCCCAGGACAAGTACCGGGCGATCGAGCCGATCCACCGCGAGTTCCACCTCGGTCAACACGACCTCAACATCAACTGCACCGACACGCAGTACCAGAAGATGACCTTCTCGCCGTGCAAGGACTCGATCCTCGCCAAGCTCGCCGGGAAGGGCGGCAAGGTGTGGGAGTCGATCGTGACGCAGACGGCGGAGTTGGCCGCCACGATCCGGAACGAGATCGGCCGCGAGATGACCCTCGACCAGATCCGCGAGAAGCTCGCGGGCGGTGACGGGGGCGGCAACGCGGCGGCTCCGAGCGCCGCAGCGGCCGTCGAGGATATCGACAACCTCGTCGACAACCTCCTCGACGACGACGACGACTAGGATCGACGGGCGGGCGGCTCGGACTTGAGCGCGGGAACGCTGCCGGGCCGTCCGTCCTCGTTTCCTTCGGTGCCGGTCATTGGGCTAGACCCGTCTCTGACGGGGTTTGGGTGGGCCGTCTACGACGGTGGTGCCGAAGGCCGTGACCGGTGCCCCGCTCGGGGGCGGTGGAAGACCACCGCGAAGGACCTCTTCGTCGGGCGGTACCGGCACATGCGGGAGCGGGTGATCGCTCTCGTCGAAGAGACTGGGATTCGCCGTCTAGGGGTGGAGTCCCCTTATTGTGGGGACCTCTACTCGGAGGGCATGTACGGGCTTTATCTGTATGTGGCCGAGGCCCTTTGGATCGCCAAGTGCGACGTGGTCTACTTCACCCCCATGCAGACGAAGGCACACGCACGCCGCTTTCTCGGGAGGCCAATGAAGCCGAGGAAGTGGGTCATGAAGAAGCCCGACATGATCGAGGCCGCTAAGGTCGACACCGGAGGTACGGGCCGGTGGACTTCGGACGAGGCCGACGCTTATTGGGCGGCTCGGTCGGGTGCTCGTTTCTGGGACTTCTTCGAGGGGCGGATCGGAGGAGCCGACCTAACCCCCGAAGAACGCGACCAATTTGCGAAAATCCACACGTTCAAAAGGGGGCGCCGGGCGGGGGATACGATCCGTCCGGGGCTCGTGTACCGGGAGGATGATCGATTCTTCCGGTGGTCGGAGAGATAGATGGCGAAGAAGAAGGCGGACGAGAAGAAGGCCACACCGAAGAAGAAGAAGAAGACGGCGAAGAAGAAGGCGGACGAGAAGCCGGCGAGCGGGAAGCTCGCCCAGATGGCTTCCGCTCTCGATAAGGCGTTCAAGGACAAGGCGGGCAAGGTCACTCTCGACACCAATGCTCTGAAGAAGTCGCTCCCACATATCCCTACGGGGTCCATGGTCATCGACTGGCTCATCGGGGGGCAACCGAATGCGAATGGGGTCGCACCGTGCCCCGGCTTGCCGAAGGGGCGGCTCTTCAACCTCTACGGTATGGAGTCGTCGGGCAAGACGACCCTCGCTCTCACGACGGCGGCGACGACGATTGCCGCCGGGGGCACCGTTGCCATGATCGATTGGGAGCATGCGATCGATCTCCGGTACGCCCAAGCGCTCGGCGTGCCCCAGGACCCCGAGAAGTTCTACCTCGCCCAGCCTACCGACCTGGAGACAGGGCTCGGCATTTGCTACTACCTCGCGAAGAACGGGGTCGACCTCATTATCCTCGACTCGATCGGGGCCGGGGTGCCGAAGAAGATCATGGCCCAGAAGCTCGAGGAGATCGGGCAAACCGGCCGGGTCGGGCTCATGTCGACGATATGGGGGATCTTCCTCCCCAAGCTGAAGGAAGCGATCACGAAGTCGGGCACGGTGGTGATCGGGATCTCCCAGCTCCGCGACAAGATCAACACGAGCGGCTTCGGGGCGAGCGGCGGGAAGCATGCCCAAGGCGGCAACTCGTGGAAGTTCTACTCGGATCTCCGGATCATGCTCCGGTGCGTGTCTCGCGAGAAGGGCGAGACCTACTCGGCGATCGACAACAAGGCCGTGGAGCGGGTGATCGGATCCACGATCGAGGCCAAGTTGGACAAGATCAAGGTCGCACCCAACCAAGGGGCTACGGCCGAGTTCTTCATTCGATACGGCGAGGGGATCGACGACGTGCGTTCGATCCTCGGTATCGCAAGTGCTCACGGGATCGTCGTGAAGTCGGGTTCATGGTTCACGTGGGAACGCGAGGACGGTGAGCTGAAAGCACAAGGGGCGGAGAACTTCCGGTCGGTGCTCCTCTCGACTCCGGGGGCGTGGGAGAAGCTCTACCAAACGACCCTCCGGCGAATGTCGGAAGCGAGCCGACACGGTATTGTGGAGGAGGAGCCCGACCCCGATGAGGTAGATCTCAGCGACATCGGCTTCGACACCTAGAGGGGACGCCATGGCGGTGAAGGTTCGCGTCAAGGACTTCCAATCCATTCGGGATACGACCGTCGTGATCGACGGCCTCACCGCGATCACCGGCCCCAACAACACCGGCAAGAGCGCGTTGCTTCGGGCGATCCGCGGGGTGTTCCAGAACACCCGTGGGACCAAGTTCGTTCGATACGGAGCCGAGAAGTGTTCCGTGGAGTTGACCTTCGACGATGGCCGCTCGGTGCGGTGGGAGAAGGGCGAGAAGATCCGGCCCACCTACGTGCTCGACGGGGACGAGGAGCACCCGATCTACCCGGGGCAAGGGGTGCCCGACGAGGTGAGGGCGCTCGGCGTGCGGGGGATCAACGTCGCAGACCGTGACGTATGGCCCCAAGTCGCTCCTCAGCTTAGCGGCCAAGTTTTCCTCCTCGACGAGCCCGGCTCTGTGCTCGCAGAGGCCGTCGCCAACGTGGACCGTGTAGGACGCCTCAATCGATCCTTGAAGGCGTCAGAGAAGGACAGGAGGGTCGCTGCGTCGACCCTGAAGGTTCGGCTCACCGACCGTGATCGGATCAAGGCCGAGGTGGATCGGTACAAGGGGCTCGACCCCGTGGCCGACGAGGTGGCCTCGATCGAGGTCGAGGTTCATCAGACTGGACGGGTGGCGAAGGCCGTTCAAGGGCTGAGTGCTCTCCGCGACCGCTTGGGTAGGGCTCGCGAGACGGTTAATGCCCTCTCGGGGGTCGAGGAAGTCCAGGTCCCGAAGACCGAGGTCCAGGTGGCCGTGTTCGCCCACACCGATGTGACCGAGATGCGGGACTTGCGGGATCGGCTCGGGAGAGCCCAAGAACGTGTCGACCGGTATGACGGGGTCGAGGAGATCAACCACGATCTCGAGAGTCGTCCGGCGGAGCGCGTGCTCAAGGCGCTCGAAGAGCTGCGGGACCTGAAGGATCGACGCTCGAACGCGGCGCTCGACGTCATGGATCTGGAAGGCACGCTCGAATCCAAGACCCGAGAGCGGGGTCTTGTCGAGAAGACGGTGACCGAGATTCTCGGGGACATGGGCGAGTGCCCCGTGTGCGGATCGATCACGGGAGAGTGCGGCGATGGACCCTGAGATCGTCCGCCCCTACGTGGGTGACAACCCGCCCACGGCCAAGCTCTATTACGGGGTCGACGTGATCGAAGGTCTCCGGCTACTTCCCGATGCTTCGGTCCACATGATCGCCACGTCGCCCCCGTTTTGGGGCCTCCGCGACTACGGGACCGGCGACAAGCAAATCGGCCTCGAAGAGACCCCAGAGGAGTACGTCGAGAAGCTCGTCGCGGTGTTCCGCGAAGCGAAGCGGGTGCTCCGACCCGACGGAACGTTGTGGCTCAACTTGGGCGATAGCTACACCTCACAAGGCGGTGGTGGTGAAGCTAGGATGTGTGAGCTTCATGGGACGAGGGAGACGGATTTCCGAAAGGGGGCTCTGGTCCATGGGCGGAGTGGGAAACGTCCGTATCGTGTGGCGGGGCTCAAGCCCAAGGACTTGGTAGGCATTCCGTGGAGGGTGGCGCTCGCTCTTCAAGCGGACGGGTGGTTTCTTCGTTCCGACATCGTGTGGAGCAAGGGCGCGTGCATGCCCGAGTCCGTGCGTGATCGCCCAACGAAGGCTCACGAGTACGTTTTTTTGCTCGCCCATCCGGACTCGAAGGGCCGGTACTTCTACGACGCGGGTGCGATCCGGGAACCTCCCCGCTCCGGGGGCAAGGTCACACCATGGCAAGAGCGTGAGTTCGACCAAACCATGCTCCCCGAGAAGCACCATCAGAAAGAAGGCCGGTTCGGTCGGGTGAAAGGGAGACCTCACGGTATAGCCGGTTTCGGTGAGGGGGGCCGCAATAAGCGCTCCGTGTGGAACGTCAATCAGAAGCCCTACCCCGGTGCTCATTTTGCCGTGTGGCCCCCGGAACTCGTGACCCCGATGGTCCGGGCCGGGTGTCCCCCGAAGGGGACGGTGCTCGACCTCTTTAGCGGGTCGGCGACGACCGGGTTCGTGGCTCTCCGTGAAAGCCGGGATTACATCGGTCTCGACCTCAACGCCGACTACCTCCCGCTCGCGAAGGCTCGGGTCCTCGGGGACAAAGCTCCTCGGACGGATAGCGTAGGTAGTGACGAGGACCTGATCTGGGAGCTGTTCGGATGATCACACTCGTGTGGCGTAGCGACGTCCACCTTGCCGACCACCCGCCCCAATCCCGCACGGACAACTGGCGGGAGACGGTCCTCGGCAAGATCCGTCAAGTGGGCGATATCGCCCGCGAGGTCGGCGCCGATGCGGTCCTCGACGGTGGGGACTTCTTCAACATTCGGAGCCCTTTCCGCAACAGCCACCAACTCGTGTACCAAGCGACGGTGGCTCACGAAACCTACCCGTGCCCCGTGTACGCCAACGTCGGGAACCACGACGTCAAGTACGGCGACTACCGCTTCCTCTCCGAGCAACCGCTCGGGGTCCTTTTCGAGTCGGGGGTGTTCCACCGGCTCTACGACGACTTCGACGAGATTTTCACTCCCGCTCCGGTCACCGGCATGGGCTTCGATTACAAGGTCCGCGTCGTCGGGATCCCCTATCACGGGCATCGCTACGACATGGAGCGGTTCTCCGGGATCAAGAAGGATCGGGAGGACGTTCTCGTCGTGGCCGCCCACGTGCTCGCGTCGCCGAAGGGCGGCTCGATGTTCGAGGGTGAGGACATCGTGAAGTACAAGGACCTCACCACCCTCGCCCCCGATGTGGATGTCTGGTGCTTCGGCCATTGGCACAAGGATCAAGGGGTCACCGAGATAGCCCCCGGTAAGTGGGTGGTCAACGTCGGGAGCCTCTCTCGCGGGTCGATCGGCCAGGACGACGTGAAACGGACGCCCACGGTGGCGATCCTCCGTTTCGACCCCGACGACGGGATCGAGATCGAGACGCGGGAGATCGACGTTCGCCCGGCCGCCGAGGTGTTCGACCTCGAAGGTCGTGTTCGGGCGGAGTCTCGGGCCTTCTCCGTCGAGGCATTCGTGGACTCGATCGAAGAGACGCTTTCCGAGGGCCAACAAGAGCCGATCCCCGACGTGATTCGTGGGTTGCCCGACGTCCCTGAGCCGGTGAAGGAGAGGTCTCTGGTCTACTGGGAGGAGTCCCGATGAACGATCCTCTCGACTTCCTAGCGAGCGCGTCCGAGCTTCCGAAGCCGGAATGGGAATCGACGCCCGCTCCGGACCCGGAGCAAGTGGAGAAGCTCGCCGCGGGGGTCGATGACGCGGAGAGCGTCTCCGACCCTCGTGAAGAGGGGATCGTTTTCGGAGTCACGCCCCTGATCGACATTGTCCGCAAGTTCGCCAAGCCGGACGACCCTTTCAAGGGGATTCCCCTGTTCCCTCCGGAGACGTGGGGGCGGCTCTCCGAGCACTACCGGCAGGTTGATATCCAACGGGCGTTCGCGAAACACATCGTCGAGGAGAAGGTTCCTTACCCTCGGCCGTTCCCGACCCGTGACGACGCCCGGCGGAGCTTCGGCAAGCTGTTCCACGTGTCGAGCGACTTGATCCTCGTCGGGTACGACCCGGAGGTTCAATCCTACGAGACGAAGGAATCGTACAAGCATTGGAGCGACGACCGGATTCTCGGATCGTTGCTCCCGGAGGTGATCTATCGGGCGTCTTCGGGGCACTGGCACGACGAGAACCGTCTCCGGTGTCCGGGGTGGGAGAAGGGGTCCTTGGCCGTGTGGGAGGACGAGAAGGCTCTCGGGCGGATCCGGTGGCCGTTCTGGTCAATGACGGACGGCCCCTGCGACATGGCGGCTTGGCGGAAGGGGGTGTCGGTCGCTCCTCACCTCTACGTGGCTTCCCAGTTCTCTCCCGCCACGGCGAAGGCCGTGTACGAGTGGCTTGGCGCCGAGGTCACCTTGGATCCGTCGTGCGGGTGGGGTGATCGGCTTGCGGGCTTCTACGCTTCGTCATGCACCAAGGTCTATTGCGGGTGCGATCCGGCGGTGGGGAGCTTCCGGCTCTACAAGGATCAGTGTCGGGCCTACGAACGGTGGCTCGATGGGCTCACCGGAGGTGGCGGGGCGCTCAAGTTCCAGGAGTTCGAGATCGCCGGGTACCGGGCCTTCTCGTCGAAGGGCCATAAGCACGTGTTCATCGTCAACGGTCCCTTCGAGGACATCCCGTGGGAGGGGATCCGCGACAAGCTCACCGACGGGTTTGATCTCGTGTTCACGGACCCCAAGCGGTTCGATCTCGTGTTCACCTCGCCTCCCTATTTCGGGTTGGAGCTGTATTCGCGGGGCGAGTCTGGAGAGCACCTCCAGACGTGGTCCCGCTACTCGGACTTCCCCCGATGGCTCGACGAGTTCTTCTACCCGCTCCTCGACCGGTGCTACGGGTTGCTCCGTGAGGGCGGCTACATGGGGATCAATATCGCCGACACGGTGCTCCGGCGGGTCGGCGAAGAGGCGAAGCACTACAAGATCGCGGACCCTATGGTCGACCACATGATCCACCGGGGTGCCCACTATTGCGGAGCCCTCGCCATGGTCCTCCGCAAGCGACCTTCCGATAGCCAGCGCATGAAGGAGCTAACGCTCGTCAACTACGCCGAGCCTATCTGGGTGTTCCAACGTGGGGGCGACGGGGCGACAGCGCCGATCCACGGAGAGGTCACCGCGGCTTCGGTCCTGGGAGAAGAGCTATGAGCGACGTGTTCAAGCAGTTCACCATGGGCGGCGACCCCCCGGAGGAGCTAGCACCTCGTCGGGAGCTGCATATCGAGCTTGTTCCTCGGACGGCTTGGGGTGTGAACCTCCGCTCGGCCCTCTCGAAAGCGGGGTGGGACAAGCTCCGCAAGGCGACGTACCGGAAGGCCGGGTACGTGTGCGAGATCTGCGGCGGGAAGGGGCCGCGGCACCCGGTCGAGTGTCACGAGATCTGGGAGTACGAGGACATAAAGGGACGGAGGGGAGACCAAGGGGTTCCGATTCAGCGCTTGGTGGGCCTTGTCGCTTTGTGCCCCGCGTGCCACGAGGTCAAGCATTTCGGTCGGGCCACCGTGACCGGGAAACGTGATAGGGCTTTCCGTCATCTGATGAGGGTCAACGGATGGGATCCGGGCCAGGCCCGGAGACATGTCCGTGAAGCCAAGGATTTATGGGACGCCCGCTCCTATTGGAGATGGGAACTAGACCTCTCGTGGTTGGAGACCCAAGGGGTCGCGATACCCGAGCAAGGCCGTGAGCCCGAGATCGACGACGATTTCTGGGGCGGCTTTCATCCGACGGACTTCTAGGTGAAAGTAGACGACGAGAAGATCCGCGAGAGGGTCGACAACGCGATCATGAGCACTTGCGGTGGGTTCGTGAACGGGGATCCGTACTCCCTCTCGCAAGCGATCACGGCTGGGGTGCTCGCGGCCCTCGAAGAGTTGGGGGGCCAAGCGGACAAAGCGCTCGTGATACCGTTGCCGCCTCGGAACGAGGAAGGAGAAGACGATGGAAGCTGAGACCACGGAACGCCCGGTGTACCGGCACTTGATCGTCAAGCGCCCCGAGTCGATCCAGCTCACGACGGACGCCCGAAAGCTCCGGGAGGCCCACGCCCAACTCAAGCGCGTCCACGCCGGGGAGCTTGCCTACGAGGACATGGACCCCGAGCTGAAAGCGCTCACGAAGCGAGACTACCTCCGGAAGACGATGAAGACCGTCTACGGCGACGACTACGTGGACGAGGACGAAGGGAAGTCCCCTAGCGAGAGTAGCTACGGCGGGGCGATCATTGTCGGCACCCTCCGGAAGCACAAGATCCCCGGCGGCACCGAACCGCTCCCGCAACAAGCGACCTTCTGGTCCGAGAAGGCGGATTTCGAGGGCAAGAGTCCTCAAGAAGCGTTCCTCGAAGCCGCCGAGCGGCTCCAAGTCCGGTTCCGGAAGCACTCGGACCTCATGATCGCCAACCTGCCGAAGTCTACCCGGGCCGGCGTGACCCTCGTGACCGTGACCTACACGCCGATCGTCGCGTACCCGTTGGAGACGATCGGCTTCGAGGTCGGGATGGAGTTCATTCAGAAGACCCGGTGGGGCTTCGTGGAGTCGTCCGACTTCGTGGTGGAGTCCGAGGACGGCACTTACCCGATCCAACCGCCGTCCGATGGCACGGTGGCAACGTTCATGGCACGGGCTGGTGACGTCCCCCTCTCCGGGTTCCTCTCGGACGAGCAGAAGCAAGATATCAAAGAGGGGCGGGCCCCACGGGTATAGTAGGGTTCCGGACGAACGGAGACCCCTATGGCCCGTGGCGACAAGCGTTTTACCCTCTACTGGACGAGCCTCGACACGTACGAGAAGTGTCCGCAACGGTTTCTCTGGACACGGGGGTGGGGGGCTATCGACACCGGGGGTGGGCCGGGTCGACCTCGACCGAAGCCGTACAAGGACTCGCGACACCATGCCCTCATGGGGATCGTGCTCGCGGCCGTGATCGAGGACTTCTACAACAACGAGGAGTGGAAGCACCCACAAGGGTTGAAGGCGAGGCTCGAAGATCTCGCGGCGAAGCGGTTTTCCCTGGAGCTGGCGAACAACTACGTCGATTGGAGGCTCGCCCCCTCGCGAGAGGAGATGCTTCGGATCTGCACGGAGGGGGCGATCAACTTCGTCCGCCGGACGCTCAAGGAGCACAAGTTCCTCGGACCCTATGCCCGCTCCGAGGTGAACCTCCTCGGTTTCATCGACAAGTGGAACCCGATCGGTGGCCGGGCCGATATCGTGTTTCGTCGGCCGGACACGGGGACGACGATCCTCGACGGGAAGAACTCGAAGGAGCACTGGGACAAGAAGGCCAACGTGCCCATGTACTACACGGACCCTGACCAGCTCCGGTGGTATGCCCTGTGCTTCTACTACGCCTATCGGCAAATGCCGGACCGGCTCGGGTTCGTCTACTTCCGCTATCCGACCGGGTACACGTGGGAGGCGGAGGCCGAGAGGTACGCTCGTGAGGCGAAGGACGCGAGCAAGGCCACGGCGGCGTGGAAGAAGAAGGCCGCCGAGTTCTACGCGAACCGAGAACCCGCGAAGGGGGTCTCGTGGGTCGACTTCACTCGCGAGGACCTGAAAGGTCTCGCCCAACGAGCGAAGGATGTCCGCCGAGGCATGGAGAAGGAGCAGTTTGGGGCCGCCCCTTCGCCGTCGAACTGCCGGTTCTGCGACTATGAGAGCGTGTGCGAGGAGCGCCAGGCCCAGAAGCACGCCAACAAATCGAAGCGGCGTGGTAAGAAGGCCGACCCGACCCTCGATAACGCCAACGGGATGATTCAATTCACCTTCGGTGGTGGCGGGGGGTCAAAACTCCGCGATTCGGGGTAGAGAAGGGGACGAGGAGTGGTCGCTATGGGTGAAAGCCAGGAGCGCTTGGACAAGGCGCTCAAGCGTCGGGATCGTCTCCGGGACGAGGTTCAACGGGTGTCAGGCAAGCTAGAGGCTGCCCGACAAGAGCTAGAGGCCGTGGAGCAGGAGTGCCGGGACAAGGGGGTCGCCCCCGAGAAGCTCGACGCCGCGATCCAACAACTCGAACAACGATACGAGGAAGCCGTGTCCGATCTTGAGGGACGACTCGACGCGGCGGAGCAAGCTCTGGAGCCCTTCGTAGGGGAGGAATGATGAAGATTCAGATGGCGAAGAAGGACCTCGAGGCGGCCTTGAAAGTCGTCAACCCGGCGCTCGGGAGTGGCGGCGGGTCCGACGAGGTCATGACCCACTACGTGTTCCGTGTTCTCGAAGACGAGGACGGCAACTGGGGCACGGAGGTCCTCACCTATGGGGGTCGCCTTTGCGCCAAGGCGCCGATCATCTCCAAGGTGGAGCGGGCCGACGACGACCCGACCATGTTCACGGTCGAGGGCTTTCGGCTCAAGGGCTTCCTCGGCCCGGCGGATGACCTCTTCACGTTGGAGCTGAAGGACAAGAGCACCGTGGTGTATCACGGGTCGTTCGACGAAGCCCCCGAGTTCCAGTCCCTCAACCCCGATAAGTACCCCTTGTGGGACAAGGGGCTCGCCGCCGCGAAGAAGATCGGGTCGGTGTCCGCGGCCGTGCTCCGGAAATCGTTCCAGTGGGCTCGCCTCTTCACTCTCGACGACGAGGTACGGCGCCCCGATCTGTGCGTCTTCGAGAGCCGCAAGGGTCAGATCTATTCGACGAACACCAAGACCGTCGTGCTCGTGACGGTGCCCGGCTTGGAGGAATCCAAGATGCGGGTCCACGGCGCCGACGCCGTGAAGATCCTCTCCTTCCTGGACGTGGCCGGCGAGGGCGAGGTGGACGTACTGGAGTCGGACGCGGCCCTCTACCTGAAGAGGTCCGATGGTGCCGTGTTTGGCGAGAGCCGCTTCTCCAGCAAGTTCCCCAAGAGTCTCACCTTGGGCAAGGTGGCATCCGACCCCTTGTGGTGGGAGGTCGAGGTCAAGGCTCTCCAGGAGATCATGACTCAGCTCCTCGCCGTGGCGAGCACGACCGACAACCGGCTCCGGTTCCAGGACGCCCCGGACGGATCCGACGCGGTTCGAATCTCCATGGTTCTCGATTCCGGTAAGGGCTCGGCCGCGAAGATCCTCCCCAAGCTCAAGCTCGGCGGCGACGACAAGGCGAAACCGTTGCGGAAGAACGGTTTCGCGCTCGACCACAACGAGCTGAAGCAGCTCCTCTCGGCCCACACCGGCGACACGATCCGGTTCGGGATCCACCAACGCGAGGACAAGCCGGCGGGTTTCGTGCGGTTCTCGTATGAAGAAGGAGCGGCGTGCCAGATCATCCTCGCGTGGCTGAAGGAGTAGCTTGACCCCACTTCCCGACATCACAGGGCTCCGGTCCAAGGTGGACCGGGCTACCGCTCTTCGTGACGACGCGGTCCGCCGTTACGAAGAGGTCAAGACCGAGATCCGGAGCTTGGAGAACGAGGAGGAGCTACTCGGTCTCGTGTCCGAGTTGTTCCGCCGCATGATCGACCTCGAAGTCACGACCGGGGTGAAGGCGGTCGAGAAACTCCAGTCCGAAGGGCTCCAGTCGGTGTTCACCGACCAAGACATCTCGGTTGAGGCCGAGGTGGACGTGGTGCGGGGCAAGGTCTCTGTGGACCTCACGACGGTCCAGAACCGGCCGGACGGGTCAACGATCAAGGGGTCGAGCACGGAAGGTTTCGGCGGCTCCGTCACGACGGTCCAGAGCGTCCTGCTCCGGCTCACCGTGATTCTCCGCCGTGGGCTCCGTCCCTTGGTGTTGCTCGACGAGGCGCTCCCCGCGTTCGACGCCGAGTACATCGTGAACGTCGGCGACTTTCTCAAGGTCCTGTGCGACCGCTTGGGGGTCGACATTCTCATGGTTACGCACAACATCCCCTTGTGGGAGTCGGTCAACAGCGCCTACCGTGCGGTCCGACACCCGAAAGGGGCCAAGTTCGAGAGGCGCTCGTGAAGTCGGAAGGGGAGATCCGCCAGAAGCTCAAGCAGGTGCTCTATCGGCATCAAAAGAAGCTCCTGAGGGGGAACTTCAAGAAACGTCCCGAGACGTGTGCCCACAACGCTCTCGTGGAGCTGGACAAGGATTCCGATATCGGGATTTGCGTGTTCTCAACTGCGGACGGTCCCCGTGGTGTTCCGTGTGATGAGCGGCTCGGAGGGGTGGAGCAAGCGAAGAAGTGTGACCTTTGGGAGCCGATCCAATCGAAGGACGAAGTCAAGGACGAGTTCCGGGCTCTCTTCGAGGACCCCTCGGACCTCGGTTCGATCGCCGCCGAGTACCCGGATGCTGCCGCCTTGTTGTGGGTGCTCGGCGAGGGCAAGATCCCGGACGAAGACCCTTCGGACGTGCCGGATCCCGACGACCCGGTGACCGGGGGTTGGGACTGGGGTCGGTGGCCGTGGTCCCCCGGAGGGAAGAAGCTATGAGTAATTTGCTCCAGCTCACGCGGGTGCCGTCGAAGCGGTCGAACCCCATGGTCTCGGAGTTCGCCGTCTCTCCGGACACGAGCCCCTATCTCGTGACGTCGAGCAAGTCGCTCGCGTGGATCACGGAACCCATGGAGCCAACCCCGGAGATGTGGCACCCGCGTCTCCCCGACCACGTCGTCCGGGTCGCCGTGCGGCCCGATATTGGACGCGCCGCCGGCCTCTTCTACTGGGAGGTGATCCAAGCGGTTGCCGCCATGGGGAAAGAAGCCGAGTGGGGCAACGTCCACCCGTTCACCGAAGAGGGGATCCACCTCGCGAAGGAGCACGTCGAGTCCTACGACTTGCCGGATCTATGCCTTCTCATGGCGGCACCAACGGCGGGTGACCCGGAGGCGGCGCTCCCGCTTCGGGATATCGCTCTCGATCAAGGGATGCTCCCCCAACCGTGCTCGTGGCTTCCGCTCGATTGCGTGGTGATCGTCCCGAAGAACCGAGAGTATGTCGGGCTTCTCGGGCTCCTCGGCCGCCAAGGCTCGATGGGCCTCGTCCATAACCCGAGTCGGTCGATCGGGATCGCCGCCTCCGACGAGAGCTTGGGTGGCTAAGTGGCTCACCGAGGCGCTCCGGGAGTGCAAGCTCGAAGAGGCCACTGAGGGCTACCTCCTTGGTCGTGGGGCGAAAGAGGAGTCCTATTGGGACATGGGGTGCGTGACATGGACGCACCCGTACAACGAGCCCCCTGACGACGAGGGCTTCCGTGCCCGGTATGCCCCTCCACGGGGGTTGAACCTCCACGGGTGGCTCGTGTGCCCGATCTACTCGCCCAAGGGGAAGGTGATCGGTTTCGAGGCCCGGAACACGGAGCGGAAAGCCCTCACCGAGTTCTTGACTGCCGACGCCGCGTGGAATCCCGTGTGGCTCGGGCTCACGCCCGCCGCCATGGAGCGGGTGTGGGACGGCGGGGACGTGTGGCTCGTCGAGGGCCTCTTCGATTTGTTCCCGTTGGAGTGGGTGGTGCCTCCCGAAGACGTGGTGCTCGGGACGCTCCGGGCGAGGCTCACGGACAAACATGTCGAGTTCCTCCGTCGTTTCTGCACGGGGTGGGTCCACATGGTCTATGACCGGGACGAACAGGGGAAGAAGGCGACCCGCGGGTGGATTGACGAGACGGGTCGCCGCCGGTGGGGGGCGCTCGACAAGCTCAAAAGAGTAGACATACCGTGCCGGGAGGTCTCGTACACGGGCGGGAAGGATCCCGGCGAAGTGTGGGACAAGGGAGGAGTGGACGGCCTACACCGGGCGTTCGCACACGTAGCGTAGCGAAGAGAAGAGGAGAGGTGCCATGGAAGTGTGGATCGCGGACGACGAGGTTCAAAACTCGGTCAAGGAGTTGATCGCTCAACACCACCCCGACCTCGTGCAGGTCGAGGACAAGATCGCCGTGCTCATGCGGGAGAAGGCGAGCAAGGCGGGCGAGACGGTCCGGCTCGCGACCTACAAGAAGGCCCCGTCGGTCATGGCGGTGCTCGGGTCGAAGGACTGGAAGTTCATCCTCGAGATCGCCGACGACGAGTGGAAGTCGTTGAACAACAAGCAGAAGGTCGCTCTGCTCGACCACTGCCTGTGCGGGTGTCGCGTCGAGATCGACGAGCAGAACGGCGGCGTGAAGAAGTGCTACATCCAGCCGCCTGACGTGTCCTTCTACGAGGACGAGGTGCGGCGCCACGGCTTCTGGCGCTCAGGCCGTTCGTTCAAGCCCCCGGAGGAGGACCTGATCGCGGACCTCTTCGGGGAGTAGCCCCGTGGTCGACGAGGACAAGCCGGTCATCCACACCCCTACGGAGGGTGAGGTCGAGAAGTACGGTCACATCGAAGTCAAGACCTCGATGGAAGTATTGACGGCCAAGGCCGAGGACCGGGCGATCAATTTCTCCGTGTGGGAGGAGAGAGGGTCCCCGATCTTCAAGCTCCCACCGGGCTACAAGGCACCCGACCGCGAGGTCGACCCCGACACGGATTGGGCCGAGTACCGAGTCATGGAGGAAGACGGCATCCAACCGGGCGACAAGATCATATGCCCGCACTTGTTTGGGTGGTCGAATGCCGTGGTCGAGCGGGATGGGTACGGGGTGCTCTACGCCGAGAACGAGGGGAGTGGGTTCACTTTGGAGTATTCGTCCCGACGCGGTGGCGAGTACAAGTGTTGGGTGTCGTCCGGTTCTTGGAACAAAAAGGGCTTGGAGCGGCTTGAGATCTACCGCGGCGGACCCGGAGCCAAGGAAGAGGGGCACCACCCCGACACGAGCCCCGAGGGTCGTGCCGCGTTGAATCAAGCGGCGGACGAGCACCTCATGGAGATCCTCGACGAGATGAAGCCCACCACCGACACACTCGTCACCTGCGAGGACGGCATCAAGCGGGAAGATGATTGGGTTCCCGACGAGGATTGGTAGGACGTGAGCCTAGACACCAAATATCGCCCGCTCGTGTTCGACGACGTGCTCGGGCAAGAGGCGACGGTCAAGATCCTTCGCCAGTTCATCATCGGCGGGGCCGGGTACAACCAATCTTACCTGTTCGCCGGCCCGTACGGTAGCGGCAAGACGACCCTCGGCCGGATCCTTGCTCGTGCCCTCTTGTGCGAGAAGCCGAAGGATACCGGCGACCCATGCGACGAGTGCGCTTCGTGCCGATCGATCCTCGACGGTGGCACGCACATGGACTTCGTCGAGGTGGACGCCGCCACCAACTCGGGCAAGGGTGAGATCCGCAAGATCATTGAGGAGATCGAGTTCACGACCTTCTCGGGAGGTCGACGGATCTACCTCTTCGATGAGAGCCACCAGCTCTCCCGCGAGGCTCTCGACGCCCTGTTGAAGCCGCTCGAAGAGAACCTCCCGGGGTCCAACCAGAAGCGACTCGTGTGCATCTTCTGCACCACGGAGCCCGAGAAGATGCGGGCGACGATCCTCTCGCGGTGCGCTCCGGCGTTCGTGATCCGGCCATTGTCCCCCGAGACGATCGCCGGGCGCCTCGCTTACGTGTGCGACCATGAGGGGATCGAGTACGACGGCGACGTGCTTCCCCTCGTCGCCGAGGTCACCGAATGCCATATCCGGGACTCCCTCAAGGCGATCGAGGGCGTCTCCATGCTCGGCCCGATCAACCGGGAGAACGCGAGCACGTACCTGCACCTCGACCTCAACGACGCCTACTTGGGGGTCCTTCTCGATATCGGCCGGAGCCTCGAATCCGCGATCTCGTCGGCGGAGACGATCTTGAAGCGGGCCTCCCCGCTCACCGTCTATCAGAAGCTCGCCAGGACGGCCATGATGGCGTTCAAGGTCTCGCTAGGGGTGGAGAAGCCCCCGGCGTTTTGGAACGCCTCACGGGTCGCAGACCTCGCTTCTAGGAAGGAAGTGCTTCTCGGCTACGTGTCGGTGTTCGCGAGCCGACCCGGACGTCCGACGCCTTCGATGCTCTACTGCGACATCGCCCAGCTACACCATGGGGGTGCGGTCGAAGGTCCCGTCGTGATACAAAAGGTTGTCACCACGGCGGAGCCCGCTCCGACGACGGTGCCGACACCCCCACAACCACCTCCGGCTCACGATCCCGTTCCGGCGGGTATTGTTCAGGAACCTTCCGGCCGCGAGGATTCCGTGGTCGTGGATGGAAGAGCGGTCAAGCGCCATACGGACGAGCCCACGGGTCCTCGTCTCCGCCGGACCCTCGAACTCGATGTAGACACCTTCTGTTGGCTCCTCGGGTCATGGGTAGCGGAGTTGGATGAGGCTGGCGGTGGTGGATCACCGGGACGACCTTACATGGATCGCCATTGAGCTAACGAGCTTCGGCGAAGCGAAGGTTGAGGACGGCACGATAGCGGACACCTTGCGGAAGGACCTGGGGGTTTCTTCGTCTCACCCGGTGTTCGTGCCTTCGGTGGTTTATCGGGCCGGAGGTCAACCCGTCGTGCTTCATCTCATGGAGGGCTACGTGTTCGTGGCGTCCGGCCTCCCGGAGACCCGCTACTTCGCCTTGGAGAAGAGGGCCTACGTGAGCCAGGTAATGAGCACCCGCGGGGGGCCGCATGGTATGCGGGTGCCGAGCGTGATACCGAACGCACAGATCCTCGTGTTGAAGCACCAACTTCGAGGGCTCGTGTCGTTCGATATCCAGGTAGGCGAGACCGTCCACGTTCTCGACGGCCCGTACCGGGGGTTAGAGGGTGTTGTTCAGGAGTTGGACGGCGATAACGCCTACATGCTCATCGAGTTGCGGTCGATCAAGATCATCGCAACGGTTCCGAGGATCTTCCTCTCCTCTGAAGGGGAGAATACGTGACAGAGCTGGCCGCTAAACCCCTTTGGCGCTATGGTAATGGGGCCTGGTGCTACTTGAGCTGCGAACCCGTGACCTACGAGAGCTATGGTCTGGGCTAGGCACCACATGATCGATCCCTCGGAGATCGAAAACCGATTCTCGATCGAAGACGGCATGGCCTACATGGCCTCGATCTTCGAGGAGCCCTCCGACGAGGCGAAGAAGCGGATCCGTCGGATTTTGGAGATCCTTGAAGACTTGCCGCCCCGCGAAGCGGACTTCATCGAGCTGTATTACTTCAAGCGCCTCAAGCAGACGGACATCGCCGCGATCTTCGCGGTGTCGCAACCGACGGTGAGCTACCGGCTCCAACGGGCGACGGCGAGGATCCAGTTCATCCTGCAGATGCCGGAAGTGGACGAAGAGGCGCTCGACGACGACCTCCGGTACTTCCTCACCGACCCCTTGGACGTGGAGATCATGCTCCTTATGAAGGAGACCACGTGCCAATCCGAGGTCGCGAAGCGTCTCGGGGTGAGCCAAGGGCTTGTCCGACACCGGTTCATCCGGTCATTGAACCGGCTACGCGGGGTTGAGGGCTTCGAGGACTACGTGTGCCTCTTCGAGTTCATCTCGGCGAACCTCAATATTCTCCGTGAGGTGCAACGCCCGGTGTGGGACTCCCAGGTCACGCACACGATCAACTAGCGGTTCGATAGTCTGTCTATCCGACCTCTGCGGTAAGGACCCGTTGACAAGGCGGCGGATCGTGGATGCCGAGAAGCGAGTCGTGATGGCGAAGAGGGTGGCCCGGAGGTGGCTCCGGCGTGTGGCCCACGCCGAATACCGCTTCTCGGTGCTCCTCGGGTCACGGGAGGTCAAGAACCTCCCGAGTCTCTTGCGGTCCTTCCGTGACGGCAAGGTAGCGATGGAGGAGGTCCCTCGGATCCCTGACCTCGGGGTCCGGGAAGCGTTCGACTCGGTCTCGGTGTGGTCGTCCGACCGCACCGCTTTGATCCAGCTCAAGGACTGGTTTGAGACGCGAGGGTTCGAAACGACGGGGGTGTGGTAGTGCTTGTCCGCACCCGGTCGGTGTTCTCCTTCCAATCCTCCGCCGGAGGGGTGACCTACACGTTCGACGTGGTCCTCGACGCTCAAGGGATCATCACGATCAAGAACGTCCAAGGCCCGATCGCCTCGACCGCCGCGTGCTCGACCGCGTGCTCGACCGACATTCCGGAGGACGTGCTCGAGGACATGCAAGAGGCCAAGTGCCTCGTCGAGCTACTTATGAGCGTCACCGAGGTGGCGTCCGGACAACTCGTGTTCACGGGCCAAACGCAGCTCACGGCGACGATCCCGGCGGGGGTGTTGAACAACACCAACTACCGAGTGGTCTACACGGACCCGTGCGGCACGATCATCACGACCGAGAACAAGACTCTCGTGTCCTTCGACGCGGTCGTGGGGGTGTCCTACGGCACACCCGCCGACCCAGTCACGGTCGACTACTCGGTCCTCGTCTCGACGGCTCAGAACAGTTCCTTCGGCGGGGACGTGTCCTTCGACGCGGTCACCGGCCCGACGGTCGATGTCGTGTTCCCCGAACCGGTGCCTTGTACGGCCTATCGGGTAGTCCTGTCTCCCGATGGCTTCTACGTGCCGAGGGTGATCGACAAGACCGTCAACGGGTTCACGATCGAGTTGCCTTTCACCCCTGTTGGTGCCGAGACCTTCGTGGTCGGCTTCGACGTGTTCGCATAGGAGAAGCACGTGGCACAGGATCCGTTCCTCGTAGACCAAATCCAGATCGAGCCGGGGGAAGCCGGAACCCGCTTGATCCGTCGGGCGACGGACGGGTCCTTGGAGTTCTTCGACTCCCTGATCACCGGCGGGATCACCCTTCAAGCGCTCGCAAGCCTCTCCCTCGGTGGCCTCATGGTCGTCGGCAAGTCGGGAGCGGGGGCACAACACTCGACGATCCAAGCCGCCCTCGATTGCATCCCGGCGACTTCGGGGCCGACGGAGCCATACGTCGTGCTCGTGGGCCCTGGCGTCTACAACGAGACGGTCAACATCGTCCGCGACTGGGTGTTCGTGATCGGTCTCGGCGGTGCGGTCCTCGAACCCTTGGAGGCGGTCCCCAACGGCCCCGGCGCCTACCACACGGTCGTGATCCAAGCGGACCTCGGCACGGTCCCCGAGCACGTGGTCCTGCATAACCTCCTCGTCCGCAACTACCACAACAACTACGCATGCGTGCGTGTGGTAGGCGGTGCCGGGTCGACGGTCGCCGAGTCGGGGATCGATATCGTCGACTGCAACCTCCAAGCGAACGCGACGGGCGGTAATCGTCCCCTGTGGGCGACGTCCGTGAACGACGTCACCGTGCGAGGCGGGACGTTCCGTGGATCCAACGGGATCTCGCAAGTGCGTGTCGACGAGTGCCACCTCTTCGCCATGACGGACGTCGCCAACGTGACGAATCTCCAGCTCGACTACGACTCGACGGGGGACCTCCCGAGCCAAGCGGGATCGACCTACATCGTTGCGACATGCCCGTTGGCGGGATATCCGGGCACCCTTGTCCCTCAGATCCGGTCGACGCTTTTGGGCGGTGGGGGCCTCCACCTTCTCGATTGCGGGGAAGTCGCGAGGGTCGTGATCTCGGGTGATCAGAGTTTCACGATCGCCGGAACGGACGTCACCGAGCTTACGGTCAACAACACCATGGCCGGTCGTATGGTCGGGTCCGGGGCGGGCACGTACACGGTCGCTGGAACCGCGACCTTGGACGTCCCGACCCAACAGGGGACGGTGGCGTTTGCTGCAAGTTCCTCGCAAGCCGTGACGTTCAACGTTCCTCTTCCGGACAACGCGTATCGGGTGGCCCTCGAAGTGGATGCTGCCCCGGCCAACCAGGAGGTCCCCTTCGTGACCGCGAAGTCGGGGACCGGGTTCACGATCAATTTCACGACCAACCAGACGCTCACGGTCTATTGGTCCGCGGTGAGGGCACAATGAGCGGGATAGAGGAGTTGTGGGGTCCGGTGATGGCCCGGAATGCTGGGTCCTACGAGGTCAGGAAGAAGCGGTTCCTGGGCGTGCTCGAGTTGTCTCTCCACTCCCGCCAAGTGGAGTTCTGGAACGACATCGAGAGGATGGTCCGGAAGTACTGGTCGCACGGTTTGGAGAAGGTGGACCGGCCGGGAGTGAACCACATCTTCTTCCGCGGGATCGGCCCCTTCGGCACCGTGGTCTCTGCCCTCATTACCGGGAAAGCCGACGGAACCGACCTCGACATCCACATGACGAGTTACCGCAAGGACGGGACTCAAATAGAGACAATGAAGCGTCGGTTCGGCACCCACCAAACGATTCGGGAAATGGTCGAGTGGATCGACAGCATGGCGGTGAGGTTCGCTAAGGAGGACCAGCGGTGAGTGACTTTTGGGACGATATGCAGGGCGCCTTTTCCGTGGAGTCGGCGATGGACGGCCATCTCCAGGACCAGGGCCTGGAGTCGGAGCACTACACCCAGGTACGGGAGCTGTCTGAGGCCGGCAAGCCCGGGTTGAAGCTCCCGGTCGAGGCCGGCACGCGGGTGCGGTTCCACGCCAATCTCCAGTCGGTCCTCACCTATCCGGACATTCCCGACGAGGGGGTTGAGGGCACCGTCGTCACCGTGCGTTCCGCTCATGGAGACACCACGAGCGATGCCGACCGCGTGTTCGTCGCGTGGGACGACGGCAAGTTCCGGCCGATCCTTGCCGAGCACCTCCGCCGGGCGAAGTCGAACAAGAGGCACGCCAAGTCGGTCCGGATCGTCACGTCCGATCTCGATGCTCTCGGGATCGCGTTCACGCCCGCCATGGGCTTGGGGATCACGGCGGCTATGGGCGACGACCTTGTCCACAAGGCCACGAAGGACTTGTGGAGCTTCAAGCAAGACGGCGACAACTACGTGATCGAGCGTCTCTTCAACGAGACCGGAGAGCCCCTGAAGGTCTAGTGCCTGGTACGATAGGGCGACGGCGCTAGTTTTCCTATAGCCCATCCCAGGTGTAGGAGGTGCGTCACATGTCCTTCCGAAATCGAGTCCGTTTGGCGTGGGAAACCGGGGAGATCACCCCCGACGGGTGGGGCTTCGATCCGGGCTCCGTCGAGCCTGAAGACCCCTATGAGGGCGAAGGCTCCCAAACGCCCCCGGCACGTGACCGTGACGGGACCCCGATTCCGCCGTTCACCGACGTGGAGCGGGTGGCCTCGAAGTGGATGCGTCGGCAACTCCAAACCGCCTCTTCGGTTCGTACCAAGACGGCCGGCGAAGTCCGCTTCATCAAAGACCGTGGCGGCGACAAGAACGAATGGGGTTGGGGCTCCCCCGGTCCGACGGAGCGGGAGATCAACAAGAAGTTCAACTTCCACCCGAACAAGATCAAGCCGCTCGCGACGACCTTGCGGGCGAGCCTCATGGCGCTCGGTCACGCCATGTCGGCTTTCCAACGGTTCGCCAAGATCAAGTCGGCCACGATCTCCCCCGACGGTGCCTTGGGCGGTAAGGGCTACATCCAGAAGGTCGCGGACATGCGACGCCAATACACGAACGTGATCGAGGCCCTCTCCGCCCTCACCGATACCCTCTACGACGAGATCAACGCTGCCCACTGGGGTCCGGCCGAAGAGGCCCAAGACCCTCGTGAGCGCGAGCAAGTCCAGGAGATCATGGAGGACGTCGAGGAGATCCGTTCGGACCCCGAAGAGTTCGCCGCCGAGGAAGAGGCGGAGATGGACGCCGAGAACGCCAAGAAGGCTTCCCAAAGGAAGATGGCGGCCCTCCGAATGGAGCAAGACCCCACCTACGTGAACGACCTCGCCCAAGTGCGGGTGCGTCGGGTCGCACAAGAGCACCTCGCCAAGCAGGAGCGCTAGAATGAGTGATTGGGCAGACGCGATCCTCGCCGGGTCGAACCTCCCGGAGGACGACTTCACCTTCACGGAGGCTTCTACCTTCGGGCTCGACTCCTTCGAATTCGACGAGGAGGAGAACGAGGGGGTTCTCGACGGTGCTCGACTCCCGGAGACGAAGGGCCTCGCCGAGCTTCCGGGCGATATCATGATCGCCGCTGAGGACGACTGGGACGAGGACGACATCGTTTTCGACGAGGTCGACGAGGACGGGCTCAACCTCGGCGACTACGTGGACGAGACCGCGATCGAGAGGACCGCGAGCCTTTCCGACCTCGGTTGGCTCGATCCCACTTCTCCGCAGAACCCTGACCGGCTCCCCGAGAACCCGGTCGACAAGGGGGTGCTCAAGCTCGAAGAGGCGTGGGGGTTCGACCGCCGCACCGACGGAATCAACCTTGTCCCCAACAAGGACAAAGAGATTCTCGACTACGAGCGGTCTCTCGTAGAAGGCCCCGAGTCGGGACTCCCTACAGGGAGCCAGCGGCGAGAAGCCGTCAAGACCGCGATCCAGTGGGCATTCCGCCAAGCGGCGGAGGGCAAGCCCGTTCGTGAGATCAAGAAAGCGCTCGTCGCCCGGCTCGGGAACGACGCGAAGCACACCCGTGGGACGGTGCAGAAGCTCCAGTCTGATGAAGGTCTCGCCGGCAACGTGTTCCTCTACTCGGTCATGTACCCCGAGATCCACAAGGGCCGCACCGCCGCCGACATGAAAGAGCACCTCCGGAAGAAGCGGGCTCGGTACGTGGTCGTGCCGCCCGGAGAGAAGAAGCTCTCCGTATGGCGGGCGATCGGGAAGGAGCCCGTCGAGAAGGTGCCCTGGAAGAGGGCACTCGCCCACTACGGACCGAAGCTCGAGGCCACCGGCTACAAGGTCGCGAGCGAGGGCAAGCCCCGTGACGTCCTTCGTCAGGCTTTCCGGCTCGGTCCACAAGAGCCGGAAGTTTCCCCCTCGGTCCTGCCGAAGGACGTCCGGCCTTCGGAGCGTGTAGGCGTTCAAGAGGCGGTCCAGCAATTCCGCACGGCCGAGGCGGTTCCTCGGCAAGCGATCGACGTCACGACCCGCCAAGAGGAAGCCGAGCGGAAGAAGGTGCTCGTCCAGATCGCCAAGTGGGTCAAGGCCGGTCACATCACGAAGAAGGACGCTCACCGGCTCGCCCGTTCGCCGGTGTCTCCGAAGCTCGTCCTCCGTACGGCGACCATGCTCGTCCAAGCGGGTGCAGCGGCCCCCACGGGCTCGTACAAGGGCGAGGGCACCCACTACAAGACCAAGACGGCCAAGGTGTCCAAGGACGCCGCCTGGGCGAAACTGAGGGCCGCTGAGGCGGAAATGGACCGGAAGGCCCGAGACCTCGACGTCGACCGGAAGATGCGGCTCGGGATCGAACTGAAGAAGCTCGTCCAACGGGGTGTGATCACCGTGAAGGAGGCCGCGAAGCTCGCGGCTCTCGACAAGCCCGTGGACGAGATCCTCCGGATCG
>Ga0180437_10002150_pt1 | contig 32165 bp, 37 predicted proteins | sample SS_ome_4_FD_132410 | JGI IMG/M metagenome (GOLD analysis project Ga0180437, IMG submission 132410) | Hypersaline lake sediment archaeal communities from the Salton Sea, California, USA - SS_3_D_1 metaG | ecosystem: Environmental > Aquatic > Non-marine Saline and Alkaline > Hypersaline >... | reverse complement strand
TGCTGAAAATAAAGCGGTTGAAATGGCTCGAAAGTCCGAACAGTTACAAAGTGAAGTTTCTAGTGCGTCTCCAGAATAAAATTCATTGACCACTAGTTAGAAAGGAAGTAAAAATAACGTTTAGCCAAGGAGGCGACCGATGAAAATGCCGAAAGGAAAAATGATGGATAACCCACGTGGAATGTACAGCTACAAGGGTAATCCAATGGCTCCTGCAAAAGAAGTAAAGCCACGCTGTGGTCCTGGTGGAAATCCTGATCAAGTGAAAGCTAACAAGATGATGCAGGCACAGCAAAAAAAGAATGAATATACTCGTGGAATGAGCGGGATGTAGTTAACTACCCCTCCCTAAAGGGAGAGGCTTGTAGAGAGGAAGAAAGATGAAGATTCGGGAATGTCCAAACTCTGGATTGATGCTTCCTCAGTCATTTATTGATGAAAAAGAAGCACTCAAAAAGGTAGTGGACGAGTATGTAGAAAAGGCTGTAATGTCGCACCAGCACCTTGATTACACTTACTATTTAGTGTTTCATGGAAAATTTGCTAAGCATGCGTCTGATGAGTTCACCATCTCACAGCCGGTTATTACATCTAAACTTCCTGACTTTTGTACGAATCAGATAGTTTTTTGGGTGAACAATAGGAAGGGAATCTGTGAGTTGCTTTGGGTCTGTCCTGCTAGAGGTGCAGATGGAAAACTTCGAGTAGATTTCAATACAGAAGGTGTCGCCTACCTTCAGGCTAAAGGTGTAATGCCTAAAGCAGGTTAAAGGGTGATGGCATCGCAAGGGCCTGCCTTGCGTTTACACGGGAGAACATAGTGGACACCGAACCACAAACCGAAGAGCAGCACGAAGAGGTTGCGGTTATGGACCCTGTAGAAAATACAGATGTTCCGGAAGAATCTGTTGAGAGTAATGATTCAGAAGGTGACGAGTCTAGGACCGTTCCCCTTCGAGCTGTTCAAAAAGAAAGAAAGAGGCGACAAGAAGCGGAAGCCGAATCTTATCGACAGGAAGTAGAGCTAAAATATCTCAGAGAGCAGCTTACACAACCTAAGCAGCAGGAAGAAGATGAAAGCGAATACGAGTCTGCGTCAAGAAAAGAACTTCGCGACACCGCCTCTAAGACTAAAGAAGACGTAAAGCGCGATCTTCGAGAAGAGATCTGGGTGGAATCACATTCTGCGCAGTCTCAATGGGTAGATGAAAATTTATCAAACTTTTTGAAACAGAGGCCGCATCTCTCAACAGCTATCAGTCAATCACCAAATCGTTATAAGGAAGCGTACGAGCTCATGACAGCACTTTCGCCGAAGCAACAGCAGCAGATTTCATCTAAGCCGCAGAAAAGGGAAGCTCCTAATGCACCTAACTCTGTACCGAAAGCTGCCGGTGTTAACCAAGCGATGGATATCATGAATCTCAGTGACGAAGAATTTTCGAAATGGCGGAGTGACCAAAGGCGTAAGAGGTAGGTCATAGGATGGTAAAATATGACAACTGGAGTTACAACGACCTCTGAATACGGGTCGATGTCGGATAGATGGGCTCATCGTGCGCTACTACAGCGTTCAAAGCCTAGAAACGTTCACAACCTCTTTGGTATGAAGTTTAGTCTTCCCTCCAAAGAGACCACTACAATGGCTTTTCGTAGACAGGAAAACCTAAATTCTGATCCTGTAGTTCTTCCTGAGGGCGCTGATCCATCTCCTGAACAAGTTAACAAGTTTGATGTTAACGTTGAGATTCAGGAATTTGGAAAAGTCGTTCTTCTTAGCAGAAAAGTTCTTCTTGTTGTAGAAGATGACACAGCTAACAGCACGGTAGACAACTTGAATCAGTGCATGCATACCATGCTCGATAAAGTAACTCGTGATGTTTGGGACGCTGCTGTACCTGAGATTTCCTGCCTCAATGGTGCAAACGGGAATGCAATTACAGAGCTCACTCAGCTAGACGTTGATCGTGCGATTGCATATCTAGACGAAAATGATACCGAAAAAATGACTCCTGTCATTGAAGGTACTTCTCGTTTTGGTACCGGACCTGTAGAGGAAGCGTACTGGGTAGCTGCTCACGTTAAGCTTAAGCCGGATATTCGTAATCTAGACGCATTTGTTCCTACAGCACAGTACGGATCTCAGGAGCCTGTGTTGACTTCAGAGTTCGGTGCTACTGATGAAGCACGGTGGGTAACTTCCACGCTAGTTAAGCAAGACACCTCTGATCCTGTTGTCTATAACAATACATTTGTTGGTGCTAATGCTTACGGGTATGTGGAAATTGATGAAGTGTCTACAGAGATGATCCTAAAACCTCTTGGTTTTAATGATTATTTGAACCGTTTTCAGTCCATGGGCTTCTCTGCTTATTTCAACGCGGCGATTCTCGATGACTCACACATCGTAACATTGCTAGCAACCAAAGCATAAGGAGGCACACAATGGCAGATCTACATCAAGGTCAAACAATGACGGAAGCTTACCAGTTCATTTCTGGTGGAGCTGCGTATACATTCACATATAATTTTCAGCCGGACATGGTTTGTTTCAACAACCTAACCGATTGGACGGGTACAGCTGCTGGTCTCCCTAAGTCGTATTGGTTCCGCAACCAAACGACAGCGGCTTATGCCTATCAACAGCAAGTGATCGATTCAGCAGCGGCTCAATCTTTCAACTTCCTAAACACTACGAGTAACGGCTTTACTGTAGCTAATACCTCTGGTGGACAAGAGTCCCTAAGATCTAGCATTTCGGCAATTAGCCAAGCTGACCCATGCGTTGTCACCACAAGTGCTGCTCATGGTTATCAGACCGATCAAATCGTACGTATTACCGATTTGGGTTCCGACATGCCTACGGCTAGAGGTATGGACCAACTCAATAATAACCGCTATAAAATCATTGTTCTCACCACGACTACTTTCTCTCTTAAGAATGTAATCACCAATGAAGACATTGATTCTAGCGCATATACCGCGTATGTGTCCGGTGGTAGCGTAGTGGTAGAATCACGTGTGTTGTCCTTGAACAACCCACAAGTTTCTCCTTATGCAACAACCCCATACGTACCAAACCAATTTGATTACGATCCTATCGAATACAAACTAACCGCTGGCACTTCCGTGATGGGAGACGACGGTGATGTTTTCTTGATGGAAGTATACAAATGGGGCCAACTCACTGATTTGGGTGATTTGGGCTAATTGAAACAAAAGAGAGCTAGGTTCCTATCCCTGGCTCTCTTTATGGTAGAGGAAAATAATGGCAAGACCGCGCAAAATGACACAAACATTACAATCGGAAGAAACATCATCCGATCCAATCCATACAATGCCGCTAGAAACTCTAGAAGACTATATGGCATATAATAAGGAAGCTCGAGGTCTTAACAAGAAGCTACGATTATGTAGATATCCCATCAAGCAATGTCCTATAGAGCTTCATCCCAAGGAGCGCGTTATTCTTGGTCGAGTAGATGGTCAAAGCAATCTAAATCCCGTTCCTGTTCTTTTGGATAACGAACAGATCCATTTTAACGAGACTCTCGATTGCGGAAAAGAATATGACCTTCCCCATTGTGTTATTGATCACCTCGAATCGAAAGGATATCCAATCTGGGATTGGATAACTAAAGCTGACGGTGAAAGAGAGACTCGCCAAATTGGTAAAAACCCAAGATTTACAGTTAAAAGAGTGAGGAAAAGGTGACACGATATGTTTCCGATGTTCTAGACATTATGCGAAGGGCTATTTCTCGACCGAATGAGAATGACCCTGACAGCACAGATGCATTGCTTCTAAGCTATCTTAACGATTTTATTTCACTGACTATGTCAGATGACGTAAAACTCTATGAGAACTTCGGGACTATATCATTTACCATCGATGAAACCGTTACAGATGGAGTCTACACTTTTCCAAGTGTAGACACATCGGAAGGATTCGTTAACACGCTTATCGATGCTTTGATCTCCTTAACGGACCCAGTGGATAACTCTGTATCGTGGAACAAGCTAAGGATTTATCAAAATCCTGGAGAGTTCTACGGATATTGGGGAATTAACAACACAGACACTTTGATCGCCGGATTTCCTACGGAAATGCTGTATTACGGAAATCAGTTCGTGTTCAGAACAATCCCCAATGACTCATACACAGTCAACATCTACGGATACAAAAAGAATCCCGACTTTGGAAGCGAAGAGCAGGAAATTCCGTTTGATCAGTGGTTAAGATATCTGGCGTATGGAGCAGCGAAGAACTACGCAGCAGATTTCAAGTTTGGGCAGGAAGGTGTTGCTCAGATTGAAAAAGGATTTGCCCACGAGCGTAAACTGATGCTCACACGGACGCATAATCAAAGAAAAAATCAACGAGCAGCCCCGAGGTTTTAAATGGTGTGGAATGTTACAGCGCCTGACGGCTCACAGTCGGTAAAAGCCAACAACACGATCATACAGGCGAACACCACATACACAAAAACGACGATGAATCTCGACCATAGCTGGGATACAGATGTCAATGTGGACGGTCATCACCTATGGGCCAAGATGCCTAAAGTTGATAGTGAGCCTAGCCTTGGTACTGGATTAGATCTGATCTATTACGCTCAACAGAAAACCAATCCTGAAAGTCCAGAAAACGAAGACGTGCAGCCATTCATTAAGAATGCTGACAGCGCTATTATGCAGCTGCTAGGGATAAGGGTTTGTGGTGTGATCAACTCGGCTGGCGGTGCAACAACTGAAGTATACAGCCATAATCTCACTAGCGTAACACGGAACTCAAAAGGTGTGTATACGGCGAACTTTCCCGCTCTTCCTAGTGATAATTATTTGGTTTTTGTCGACTGCATACGAAATGAATCGGAAGCGTTCGAGATAGGATACATGACGGTTGGAGGATCCACGGATCAATCAACAAAAACAACAACGACGTGTCAATTTAGAGCATTTACATACGAAGGATCTCCTTCAGCAATTGACCCTCTACAATTCTGGTTCGTAATCTTCGGTGGTTAATGGATATATTTGAGATTACAGGCTACCGCTCTGGGATGGCAAAAGATGGTGTTACCTATCTTGAGCCTGCCGATTCATTCCAGGAAATCGTCAACGGCTTTGTTTACCGACAAGTTCTTCAGTCAAGAAAGGGGTTCTCTCGGTTTAGCTCTGGCCGTCTCACTGACGGTACAAGAATTCTTGGCATCTTTGAGCATGTGCTACCTGACAATTCCACACAGCTGCTGGTATGTACCCAGGAGTTCCTGTATCGATACAATAGCGGCACCAACACGTTCGATCAGCTGACCAACGCTGGTAATGCCCCTGCCGGCGGCTTCGGTCTTACTTTAGATACGCCTTACGTGAGCGGTGTTACGTACCCATTTGCTGATGGAAGCCAGCGTTTCGTATTCACTAGCGATCAGATGTCAGACATCTATCAATACGACGGAACAGACGTACAGAGCTTTACCTTAGATAACGCAGACTTTTCCAACCCCCCATTAGGAACGCTTACAAAAGCGTGGTTTGTGTTGTGGTTTGGTGGTCGCCTCTGCTTTTTTGCTCCTACGATTGCCGGATCTTTTAGGCCCCAGATGGTTTTATACTCTGGAATAAGAGACGCGTCGGGAAATGGAGATAAGTTTGATGTTGTAGGGGCTGGAGACTTATCAGCCGATACGTCGGAGTATCTTACAGGAGCAGGAATTGAGGGAAACTTCGTTGTAGGCAATTTTAGCCGCTCTAACTGGGTGCTAGAAAAAACACGCGATGCCTTCAATCCATTCTTTTGGCGACGTGTTCCCTCCGTACTAGGAACGGATGCACCATTTAGCAGCGTGAGTTGGGGGGGAGAAACGAAGTCTGTTGGTAAGACAGGGCTCATTACAACAGACGGCCGTGTATCTAGTCGATTTGATAACCGTATCCCAGACTGGACAGCTAATGAAATCTCACAGCAGTACTTCGATTTAACGTACGGCGGATTTGATAGAGAAGAAGGCCAGTTTAAATGGACTTATGTAAAGGATGAGGACGGTAATACGACGCAAGACCGAGTCTTAGTCCACAACTACGAAGAGGGAACCTGGTCCGTCTATGAGCAACGATTTACCGTATTTGGGCAGACAGACGTAGGAACATCACTCACATGGGATGAGATTGATGAGACAATAGATCCCACCTGGCTGAGATGGGACACCACAGAAGAGGTGTGGAACAAGATAGGTCTTAGTGAATTTCGCCAGAAGACTCTTGCGGGAGATGATGAAGGTTTCATTTATCAAGTAAACACAGACTACGACGACTATGCTGTTGGCATCGCGGCTATAACGCAGGCCGCTAACGCTGTCGTCACGACTTCAAGCCAAGCGTTTAAAGCAGGGGATCGTGTTGGAATCAATAGCGTAGTCGGAATGACAGAGATCAATAATTTTGATCCGACTAATCAGAATGCGTTGTTTGAACCCTATACAGTCATTTCAGCTACGAATACTACCGTGACATTGAATGTTGACTCACAGGATTTTACCGCTTACTCATCGGGTGGCATACTCTCTAAGCTCATTGCATTCAGCGCGAAGACAATCCCCTTTAATCCTTATCGTCCAGACGGAAGAAAGATCCACATGAGCCATGTTGAGTTTCTTCTAGATACAAATAATGGTTATGCAGTTGTGGATATGTTCATGGATGAAGAGGACACCCCTTTCAAATCCGTTGTTCTTCTTCGCCCCGACACAATTTTAAAGCCTAAACAGTGGATTACCGCGTCGGTCAATTGTGAAGCAAACTTCATCACATTTGTCATTAGGCAAGAGAGCCTTTCAGCGCAGATAACCATTACTAATATGCGTATGCATTGTATGGCAGGAGGATTGACGAGTGCCTAAAATCCCAGAACACTACGAAGTGGGAAATAGAGAAAACATCGGTCCAGAAAGACTATTGGAGCTTCTTGAGGATATCTACCGAGAACTCGCTATAGCTATCAACTTGAAGCCGGATGTCATTACCCGTCAGACAGACGGTCAAACATCAGAAACGTTCTTGAGTAACGGTGATATAAATATTAATCTATCATCTGACAAGGTTGAGATATTAACGAATCACGACGCAGGCGGCACTACAGTCACCTGGACAACACTTTCTTGAGGTGAAAAAATGGTTTTTCCAATCGGTTCCGCTCTATCGATAGCTGCTCCTATAATCGGTGGTCTCCTAGGTCGCAAAAAACAAAAAGAAACACCCATCCAACGTCATCAGCGATCCACAATTGATCAGATTCTACAGGGCGTACAGGGACAAGGTCCACTAGCAGGTCTATTTCAGGGTGATGAGGAAGCTTTTGATAAAAGTTACGTTCAGCCTGCTTTGAGTATGTTTCAAAATCAGATAGCCCCGCAGATTCAGCAAAGCTACATAGCAGAAGGTCAACAGCGGGGGAGCGGACTTGAAGATACACTCGCTCGCGCTGGAGTGGATCTTGAGCAAATGCTCGCACAACAATATGGACAGTTCCAACAAGGAGCTCAGAATCGAGCGATACAGGCACTTGGTGGAACACTGGGTGCAGGACCAGGATTTCAGGGACAAGGGGAAAGGAGTCCATTTATAGAGTCTCTTGCTGGAACTCTGGGTACTCCCGGTTTTCAAGACGAGCTTACTTCTATTTTAAAATACTTTTCCGGACAACAAGGCGACAGTTCTCAACAAGGCGTAAGTTCTGGTGTTGGAAATCAATTTGGAACAGCGGCATTACTTAGTCGTAGAGGGTTCACACAATGAGTCCATTTGAATTAGCACAAGCAATCGGACAAAATGTTTTTGGTGCCAGACAACAGATCCGCGATAATTCCGCAATTTCAGAAATTCTGAATCAATACCAAGAGTCCACGCTCGGCGGTCAGGATTCTGCTGCAGCCTCTGCTGCTGCAATGAATCAGATTCTTTCTCGTGTGTCTCCTCAGAGACAACCAGGTGTCTTTGGTGCACTTAATCTACAGGAGCAACAACAACAGCGCCTCAGAGAGCAAGAAGCACGAAATCTTGCATCTAGAGCATATCAAGGAGAGAAACTCACTCCGCAGGAGTTTTCTAGACTTCCCCTGTCAGTTCAAAAGGAGCTTAGCCAAACAAAGGCTCCTCCAGGAGGTGTAACCGCACAGCCTATTCCTCCCGAAGTCCAGTCAACCATGGCAAGTGTAATTCAAAACAATCCCGATTTGAGTTCTGACCAATTAGCAATCAAGCTTGATCAAGCTGGTGTTCCACGAATATATTCCAATCTTTTCGTTGAAAACAGAAGAAGAGCAGAAGAAGCCTCACAGCTAAGACTCGGTCGTGAGGTAGAAACAAAACGTAAAGAGACTCTTCCAGTTAAGCAAAATATTGTAAATAAAGCACAAGACGCTAGAGAAACTTTGAGAAACAAGGCGGAACTTGAGTCGATTATTGAGACTGGAAATTTAGATGATCCTACGTTCGCTATATTTGCCACATCACTACCATTCAATCTTGGACAGCGACTTCTCAGTGACGAAACAGTCTCCTATCGAGCAGCAATGATTGATGAATTTAAAGACCTTAGAAACATTTTCAAGGGTCAAACCAGAGTTGCTGAGCTAGATATTCTTCAAAAGAAGCTTCCAGATATCTATCTAACGGATAGCCAGAAAAAGGCTGTTTTGAAGTCTAGATTAAACACTCTTAATGCCGATATTATCCGAGAGGAAGTTGCAGCTGAAATAGAGGATAAGTTCCCAAACCTAGGGTTGCTTAAGTTTCAACGTAAGGTAGAAGAGCTTGCACAGCCAAGAATTAAAGAGCTTCTAGATGGTGTGATCGACACTCATCAAAGAATATTTAACGAAGCGGAAAGGCAAAAAGAAACACCTCTAGATCCAAATGATCCTGAAGACAGACAGATTTTGACTCAATTGCTGAAAGAAGCAAAAGGTAACAAGAAAGAAGCAAGAAAACTCGCCACTAAAAAGGGGTATAAATTCTAATGCCTGATGCTTTTGATTTCATTGATGAAGTAGACATAGAGGTTTCACCTCCTAGAAGTCAAGGTGTAGCGCAACGCTCACAAGATCCTTTTGACGTCATAATGCCCTTTGAAAAAGAAAGCAAAATAAAGTCATTCTTGCGAACCGTTATGCAAGTTCCTTCAGGAATTGCTAGGCGGTTTACGTTTCCACTCGATTTGCTGCAGATGATGGGAACAGGCGCTGCTCTCGATCCTGAGGAAATCGATCAAATCAGAAAGATTTCAGAAAGAGAAGGTATCCCCTTTGATGAGGAGCGCTATCTAGAAGCAGTACAAAACGCAGCGGCATCCTTTCCTACTCAAGCAGGCGTAGAGCAGCTCATAGAAGCTAAGACAGGTCTTCCTTTAGAAGCTAGAACACCATTTCAAAAAGGACTAGAGTTAGCATCGACAGCAGCAGCATTTACTCCACCAAGCATCACTCAAAGAGGTGCAGCAGCGATCGCAGCACCTGCAGTATCCACAGGACTAGAAGCTGTAGGCGTTCCAGAGCCTTTAGCAGAAGCTGCCGGTCTTGGAGTATCTGGTTTAGCAGCTGGTGTCACTCCTGCCGCATCAATAACTAGGGCACAAGTAAGAAAACCATCAGGTCTTCCGGTAAGAAAATTTGAAGCTGTTAAAGAACCTAGAAGGGTATCTGAAGCTAAGCTTGAAAAGATTAACATCGCGTTGGAATCTGACTTTAGAGAGATCGGTGACAAGCTTCTGGAACAGAGCGTAGTTGGACCTACAAGGGAGAAATTAGGAAGGAGTTCGGTATACAAAACAGAGGTCGGTCAGCAGTTTCAGAAGGTAGAAAACTTATCAAAGGAGCTGAAAGAGATCATTCCGAGCAAAACCGTGGTTGATGGGCTGAAAAGGCGGGGAAAAGCCATAGAAGGGTTGACACCCAGTGAGTATGAAAAGGACTTTATAAGCCAAATCAAGTCATTTTCAAAAAATGTACCCAAGAAAGATATCACTCCAGAGCAAATCGTCAAGCAATACAGAAAAAACAACCGATCTTTAGGTGAACTGTATGAGCCTGGTAAATCCTATGCAGCCAATAGAGCAAAAAAGGATTCCTTGCTTGAGTACAATCGTTATCTTTCTGAGTTGATCGAAACTAAATATCCGAAAACGGAATTTTCTAAGCTTTTTAAAGAAACAAATGAAAAATGGACCGCCATTTCTGATGTAGAGGCTATCGATAAGTTCATCGACAGCATGTTTGAGGGAAATATTCAGTTCAAAAATGCTCAAAAGTTTTTCGATAATCCCAACATCATGCGTCCCTTCGAAAGGTCTCTTGGCGATCAATTCCCTAAATTCAAGAGCCTGATGAAAGATCTGATGGAATCAGAGAAAGCTCATAAAATGCTGCAGGTTGCTAAGAAAAGTGGATTCGAAGAGCTGTCCAACACTGCAGGAACCTATATTATTAGCAGGCGTCTTGGTAAAGCGAGAACAGCAGCTAAGTTTGCCAAATCTGGTTATAAAGCATTTATGAACGCAGCCCTGGAAAAACCAGAGCTGGTTAGAGAGCTCGACATTGGGGTTCAGGCTCTAAAAAAAGGAAACTTCGATGTGGCTGCTGCTAGTTTTTCCAGGCTAGACAAAGAAGTCGAAGAGCTTTGATCATTTTGCCCGTCTAAAGGCAAAAAAGAACCAAACTCCCAACAAAAACAAAGTTCTAAACATTTCCCATGCAGTCATATCAGGCCTCCGTGCCTTTCTTACTCTTGATTTTTTGTGTTTCTCTTATGAAAAACTTGCAAGCATTTTTTACAAATTCTTGAATTGTCATGTTCGACTGTGTAGCGAATATCTTAAATGCTTTGTGTTCGTCTTCCGTGACTCTCACATAAATCGTTTTGTTTTTTGCTATCATACTAGAATGCTAGCACAAATATCTAATAAATGCAAGTTTTTCTGGTGGATGATTTTTTGATGATATACCTTGTTAAATGAAAACTAAACTACCAGGGAGTATCTAGTGCCAAAATATGCATCACCAACAGCCTACGCTGGAAAGAAAGCCACCAAAAACGTATCCGGTCAGGCGAGATTTGCTAACGATACAGAAGCCGCAGCAGGTACAGATGAAGGATTAATCATCAGTCCTGCAACTCTTGCAAGTGCTGTTGATGATCTTGTCCCAACTGCAAGCACCACACAAGCAGGGATAATCGAAATAGCAACAGACGCAGAGGCTACAGCGGGGGTTTCAACAACACTCGCAATGACTCCACATACTGTGGGTTTGATTGCTATTGCTGGTGCTCCTAATGCAAGTGAAGTTCTTGCTGGCATCGCCGAACTGGCCACTACAGCAGAAACCACTGCTTACACCGATGATGCACGCATTGTAACTCCTCTAAAGCTGGGTTCAGCTTTTGCAGCACCTCCTGCACTAGGTTCTGGCACTCCTGCTGCAGGCTCGTTTACTACGCTAGCTGCTACAGGAGCCATTGATTTCGATGCTGGGGGCTCTTTTGAAAGCGGTGGTGCAGCAATCGACATCGGTGCTGATGCTTCAGCAGACGCGATTAATATTGGTACGGGTGCAGCGGCTCGAGTTATCACCATTGGTAATGTAACTGGAGCTACTCAGGTTGTTCTTAATGCCGGTACAGCAGGGATCGCACTAGCATCTACTGGGGCTGGAGATATTACAATCAACTCCGACGACACTCTTCTTCTCGATGCTGATGGAGTCCTTGAGCTAAACAGTTCTGCTGGGGTAATCGGAATCGGAAATGATGCAGATGCCAACAATATCAACATCGGTACCGGTGCAGCAGCTCGAGTTATCACCGTTGGTAACGGAACAGGAGCGTCACAAGTAGTTATCGATGCAGGTACTGCAGGTGTAACTGTTGGTGCAAACGCCATTGCACAGCCCATCGTAATCGGTAACCAAACTGGTGCAAGTTCTGTAGTTATTGATTCTGGTACTGGCGCCATCAATGTCGGAACCTCTATTGCAAAAACTATCACCATCGGTAACGTGACTGGCGGAACTGCTGTTGCTGTTAACGTAGGAACCGGAAACTTTGCCCTAGATGGTGTGGCAGCTTCTACCTACAATATTGGTGCTTCAACAACAACTGGTACAATCACAATCGGGGGAACTGCACAGACCGGAACCCTATCAATTGGTGACAGCTCAGGAACAATGACCCTAGAGCTTGGTGCTGGAGAAGGCGCGACAACAGTTGCTATTGCTGGCGGAGCTACAAACCCAAATACAGTAAACATTGCGACTGGAGCTGTTGCTAATGTAGTGACTATCGGAACGGTTTCTGGGGCTGCAAGCCTGGATCTTCTTTGCGGCACAGGAAACTTTACGCTAGAAGGTAATGTAGCAAGCACCTATGACATCTCAAATACTGGAGTAAATACTGGCACGGTAAGCATTGCTGGTGGCACAGGCGCTCGAACAATCAATCTTGGTGGTGGAGGCACAGGCGCTAAAACGATCAATATTGGTGCAGCAGCCTCGGCCGATGTAATCACCATTGGTACATCAACTGGCGCTGGAAGCCTAGACTTGGCTTGTGGGACAGGAAACTTCACTCTAGAAGGTGATGTAGCTTCTACCTACGAGATAAGCTCTACAGGAGCAAATACAGGAACATGTAAGTTTGCTTCCGGAACGGGTGCCAGAACGGTAGAAATTGGTGGCGGTGGAACAGGGGTCAAGACCATCAATATTGGTGCAGCTGCCACAGCAGACGTAATCACCATCGGTACTACAACAGGAGCTGGAAGTTTAACACTAGCTGCTGGAACTGGCGATATTACCATTTCTGGAACCGTTAAGGAAATTGATGCTGAGTTCCTATTTTCTTCAGGTACCGATCTAACCATTACCCAGTCTCCGATTGTACAAAGCAACGCTACAACAGGCGCTGCTCCAACTGGGAGCAATGGCGATGTAAACCTGCTTTACATGCAAGACGGTTGCTTGATGGAGCAATTCATCATTGGTACTCAGACAATCATCGCACCAAGAATGTCATCGAATGGTCTGGCTATCGAGTTGGATAATACGAATGCTGAAGGAGCAGAATACAACTTTGGTGCACGAAATAATGCTAAGCATGCCTACACCATTGGTACCAGCGCAGCATTCTTTGTAGAAGCGACATTTACTGTTGTCGACATCAGTGGATGTGCTCCTCTTATGGTTGGATTTAGGAAGGTGGAAGCAAACAATGCAACACTTGGTAGCTATACCGACTATTTCTGTGCTGGACTTAACGCAGCTACATCAGCAACCAACGTTGTGTTGCTTGATGAGCTAAATGGTGGTGGTCAGACTGCCACTGACAGTACTGACGCATGGACAGGTGGTGATACCGGAACTACAACCATCCGAGTTTTGGTTTCAGCTTCTGGTGTTTGCACATACACTATCGATGGTGGTGCACCAAGCGCAACAAATGCCATGACATTTGACAATGCTGATGTCGTAATGCCATTCATTCACTTTGTGAATGGTGCTGATGTAGCCGGTGAGGTTGCTCTTTCAGCCTTTAAGTGTGGATTTCAGGCATAGATATAATTAAACTGTGTGCCAGGGATGGGTAGACCTGGCACACAAATCTTAAAATATCTAAAGGAATCTCATGATCAAAAACAAGACAGTACTAGAAGTAAAGATTGGCGAACGAGTGTATGAACTTACCTGTGCGACTGATAGCCCTCTAGGAGAACTGCATGATGCCCTGATGCAAATGAAAGGGTTTTGCGTAGAAAAGATGGTTATTGCTCAAAAACAAGACCAAGAAGCTGCTGAGGCCCAGAAAAAACTAGATGAAAACTCTGTTGAAGCTCAGAAAGAAATAGACGAAAAGGAATAAAAGAATGGCTAGTAGAGTATTTTTTGAACCAATCAGAACGCTAGGTTTTGCTGGAATATCTGGAGCCTATGCTTCAATTGGTGATCCAACTAACTATAACGTTAGAATTTTTTGCATCACCAATAACACGGCTGGTGATATGTACTTCACGACTGATACGAGTCAGGATCAGATGTTTATCGCCGCTGGTAGTTTCAAATTATACGATCTACAGGCCAACAAAGGACCAAACGACGATCGGTTTGTCCTTCCAATCGGATCGCAATTTTCAGTCAAACAGATTACATCTCCCGTTTCGGGAGATGTTTACGTGGAATTAATATATTGAGACCCAAACGAGAAGAATACGCTAAGAGATTTGAAGAGCTGACAAAACAGCAAATCAAGAACTACAACGATTCTGTTGCGAACATTCATACGGCGCTTGAAGATTGTCGTGAAAACATCAACAATGTTTCGCTGTTTAGCGACAAAAAAATGGCCGATGTGTGTAGTCGGTTGCAGGCTCTTGAATCCCAAAACATCGATTTACAAAATCATGTGTCTATTCTAACTGAAAAGCTCAACCATCAAGAGTCCCAATTTTTTCATTCGAAACAAGAAAAAGTTCGAATTGATAACAAAGTTGATCGATTGATTGATGGAATGCATGCAAGTTTTATATCTCATTATGATTATCTTAATGAAAAAATTAATGAAATAATAGATTCGTGTTGTAGGACGAATGAAAAAACAGAGGAAGTCCATCAGAAGTTAGATAGATTATATCTAAAGACCAAGGTGGATAATGAAAACCTGAAGAAGGAGATTCAATCATCTCCCAACCCTCTTGAAGACGTTTGCAAAGATATTGAGAAACGAATCTCTATCAAAGAAGTAAACACGGATGGATTGCTTAGAGAAATCAAAGTATTTCGTGCTGACTTCCAATACATTGAGAAGAACATAGAGAATATTTACACGTTAATTAAACGTCTTCAAAAATTAAGCACAGGAAAGGAGTAATTAAATGTCTCAAGGTGGATTCATTAGCCCTGTTGGAGAGGAAGAACTCACTGCAGAGAATACCCTAGCAGATAACGCTGTAATTCGAGGGGATGGCGGTGAAAGAGGGGTACAGGATTCCGGTGTATTAATCGATGATTCCGACAATATAAGTGGAGTTGAAACCCTTACAGCGACAAGTGTATCTGCAGGAAGTGCAAGCCTCACCACACCATTACCAATTGCTAGTGGTGGTACAGCAGCAAATACAGCTACAGAAGCCTTCGATTCACTATCTCCTACGACGACTAAGGGTGATATCATTGTTAGTAATGGTTCTGACAATATCCGAGAAGCAATTGGAGCTAATGATACAGTTCTAACCGCAGATTCGACACAAACAAGCGGTGTAAAATGGGCTGCAGCATCAGGAGGTGCTTCGGTACCCTTTCCACAAGGTGGAATTATGGATACATCGACTTGGTTTTATCTGGGATGGTCATATCTTAGCAGTATAGCCAGTGTATCTGTTACAACTGATCAACTTACACTCTCACCACTATGTATTCCTGAAGATATTACACTAACCAAATTACATATAAATTGTGTATCTGCTGGCAATCCAGGATCAATAGCTAGGATTGGAATCTATACATTAGATACTGTTAATGCTCAGTGGGATTTACTTGTCGATGCTGGAACAGTAGATATTTCAAGTACTGGCGTGAAAACTGCAACATTGAGTCAAGCGATGACAGCTGGCACACCATATTGGACGGCAGTTGTTGCCGACGAAAAAGGAGGTGCAGCTCAACTGAGTGGATCAACATTCCCTGGTTTTATTGCATTAACATCTGCATTTGCTGCTATCGAGCAAGTGTTTAAAAATAGTATAGATGCTGATATTGCATTGCCGGCGTCTATAACGCAGGCTTCTGTATCTACAACAGCTACAGGAAACGTTCCAATTGTAGCCTTTGGAATAAACTAACTATTTTAGGAGTAGTATTTTGAGTCAGGCAGGGTTGATAGATTATATTGGTGGACTCCCTCAGGTGCCTACTCAGTTTAATGCTGATACAGGCTCAGCTGTACCTATTGGAAATGAACTAGATATCCTCGGAGATGCAACACAAGGATCGGTGACATCTGCATCAGGAATGACAGTAACAATTACCAACTCCGATGCAACCACAAGTCAAAAAGGCGTACTAGAAACATCCACACAGGCTGAATCTATAGCAGGATCTTCTACTTCTGTATCCGTTACACCGGATTCATTGAACGCAAAGCTTGGGGATCAAACACAATGGGCAATCCCTTACGGAAATGGAAGCACAAACGCTATCGAATGGTCGTCTGCATTAACGAACGGTCAATTGATAATAGGCGATTCAACTGGAGCTCCTCAGGCTGCTACCATTACCGCCGGAAGCGGGGTAACGATTGTAAACTCTGCTGGTGGAATCACGATATCTGCTTCTACTGGATCTTTTTCCTGGAATGAGGAAACCGGAACATCGGCAAATATGTCGGTACAAAACGGCTATATCGCTAATAACGCAGCTCTTGTAACTCTCACCCTTCCAGCTACGGCATCGCTTGGTGATGTTGTTCAGATTTGTGGGAAGGGAGCAGGACTTTTTCGGATAGCCCAGAATGCAGGTCAAACCATTCACTATATCAATACAGATACAACTACTGGTGTTGGCGGAAGCCTAACGGCAATTGAGCAATATGCTGCATTAGAACTAGTTTGCATCACTGCTAATACGGACTGGGTCGTTATTGATTCATCCGGAAACTTCACGGTAGTATAAGGAGACACAATGGCAACGCAAAACGCTTCAAATATCAATCAGCAAGGCATTGTCTACTGTGATGGAAGCGGTGCATTTACGGGAAATAACCTACAAGCTGCTACCAATACCATATCCTCCACCAATACAAATGGTGATATAATTCTTTCTCCGGATGGAACGGGTGGTGTTGTAGCTGTTACCGATCTCACTGTAGGAAATTCAACACAAGACGTTAGCTTTACAGTCAATGGATCAGCGATCACAGCTACGGTAAGTGTAGAGGGGACGAACTCCACAGATCTCGGCGGTGTCATCTCACATAGACACTCCGATACGGCTGCATTTGGAGGGCACTTTGTCAATCTAAGAAGTCGGGGAACTCATGCATCTCCTACTGCAGTTTCCGATAACGATACCATTTCTATCATAGCATCTGCTGGCTATGATGGAACAGATTATGCGCAATCCTCACAGATAATCACACAGGTGGACGGCACTCCTGGTGCAAATGATATGCCTGGGCGTATGCTATTCCTGACTTCAGCCGATGGCGGTCAGACCCCTACCGAAGCAATGCGTATCACAAGCGGACAGCTAGTAGGTATTAATACTACAGCTCCTATAGGTACGCTTCATGTCACTGGAAACATGGAGCTAGATCACACAGCAGCAGAAAATGATGATTACGCTATAGAAATTGTGTGCGATGCAAATGGGTTTACTGATGTAAAAGCTTTTGACATCGATTACATAACGGGGAACATAGCTGCTGGACAAAATGAAGAGGCAATCATCGTCAATATTGATGAAAATTTGTCAACTGGCGGTATTGTTGCTGGATATCTTGTTCTTACAACGACTGAAGGATCAGCTACGGTCAACGGCTATGAGACGGGTATTGGTATTAACCCAGTTGTCCAAGAGTCCGGTACCTTTGGAGATGCAGACAACATCCTCAATATCGCAGCAGATGTGACAGTCGCTCTATCGGGTGGTGGTGCAGGTAACATCTCTATCTTTGTTAATGATAACGACACAATAACGATTGGAGATGCGGCAATCTGGGATGAGATGGAAATCATCTTAGATACCGGGGCTAGTGGATCAGGAGTAGCTCCAACTTTCGAGTATTCGACGGGTGGTTCAGGTTTTAGCGCGTTTTCTCCTGCGGATGGCACGAATGGATTCCGCAATACAGGTGCTATCCTCTGGGATTCTTCTACTTTGTCCGGGTGGGCAACCAATGCCTCTGGTCGCTATGAAGTTCGTGTTACAAGAACGCGTAACACTCTAGGCACAACACCTATTATCGATAAGCTTAAAATATCATCCACCACAGAATACACATGGGATAAGGATGGTGATTTAAGTGTTAGAGGGTTGAGTCTCACCAATGCGCTCACAGTTCCTAATGGAGGAACAGGAGCAACAACATTTACAGCAGACGCTATCCTTCTCGGTAATGGCACCTCGGCGATTACACAGCAGGTAAATACGAAAGTCGACTCCAACGGTAACCTTGACGCTAACGCGACGTGGGCTGGAAATACGCGAAGAATCAGCATTGTCAACAATAGCAACTCAGCAAACTCGGCTGCTAAATTAACAATGCTTGTAGGTGGAACATCTGCTGCTGATGTGTATACAGAAATGCGTATAGGCTCTGCTAGATCGTATTCTGTAGGTGTAGACAATGACGATTCACAAACATTTAAAATCACCACCGATGCAGCGGCTACAGTAACACCATCAGGCGGAACCACGTTGATGGATATTACGAGCGGTGGGGAGGTTTCTTTCCCTGCTGCTACACTTACAGAAAACGGCCTTATGCTGGTTGGAGCATCTGGATTGCTAGAATCTCTGGGGGTGGCTACAAATGGGCAAATTCCTATTGGAAGCACTGGAGCCAATCCTGTCCTGTCAACCATCACTGCTGGAACAAATATCAGCATAACAAATGGTGCTGGTAGCATTACGATCAATTCTGGTGGATCAGGTTCTGGACAGATCGTTAACGTAACAGCTCTTGATAATACAGATTCACCGTATACGGTTCTTTCGACTGATTACTACATGAGCTGTGACACAACAGCCGGCGTACTCACAGTTACTCTTCCCAACGCTCCTACAACTGGAACAGTTTATGTCGTTAAGGATGCAGCGGGAACAGCAGATAGCTTCAATATCACGATAGGAACAGCAGGGGCAGAGACAATTGACGGAGCTGCTACATTTGTTATGAATACAGAATATGAGGCTGTAAACCTGCTTTACAATGGATCCTCATGGGAGATCTACTAATGGCATATAAACGCATATCACCGATGCCTGAGGTTGAAGGTGGTACAAATCAAACGACATACGCAGCTGGGGATATTCTCTATGCTAGCGCATCTGATACACTCAGTAAGCTCGCAAAAGGATCTGATACAGAAGTTCTGACGTTAGCTAGTGGTCTTCCTTCTTGGGCTGCTGGTGGTGGGGGAGGAGCTTGGACGTATATTTCTACTGCAACAGCATCAACATCCGCTACTATTGATTTTACAGGAATCGATAGTACATACAACGTCTACGTAATCACAGCGTCTTATGTTATTCCTACCACAGATGATACTGATATGTATTTCCGAATCGGAACGGGAGGAACACCTACCTATCAAAGTGGCGCATCAGATTATGGATGGTCATTTGGAGGTGGTACAGCTGCTGGATCTCAAGGAGGCGGTGATATAGCCGATTCTGAAATAGAACTGGTAAATAATGGAACTAACAACGGATTAGGAACCAATACCAACGAATCTTGGTCTGCGATAGTTTATGTTTTTGAGCCATCGAACAGCTCGATTAACACACGACTTTTCTATCAAGTTTCCTATGAAGATGCAGGAGCACGAGAAGTGGCGCTATATGGACAGGGAGTTTATTTAGCGACTACAGCTGTAACAGCATTTCGGTTTATTCTATCTTCCAGCACGATTGCATCTGGTGTATTTAAACTTTACGGCATAACAGGAAGCTGATGAAAAGAACGATTGCAACACCAAGTGGTGGAAGAGACGAACGAATTTCTGCTGAAGAAGAACAGCGAATCCGAGATGAATGGGAAGTTAACAAAGTCAAAAAAGAAAAAAATCTACAAGAAGAGATAGCAAAAAAAGAAGCATACAGCGCTCTTAAGGTGATTATACAGTCTAAATTAGGACTTACATACGAAGAGATAAACTTCTTATGCGGTGATGAATTGAAGGCGGATTGATGATTGAGCAGCTTCCAGAAAAAAAACAGAATCAAGCGCTGTGGAGAGTGAAGAGAGCTTAAATTGAGAAAAACGGTGAGTTTCGTGAGTTTCGTGAGTTTCCTGTATTAGGGGTTGAGTAATCTGTCATAAAGTGTTTATTTTAACGATGGGCTCAATGTGACAGTTTCACCATTACCAACCGCCAATCAACTCACGAAACTCACGAAACTCACCAAATTGCCAGGAACAAACTAAAAAATGATTCATAATGTTATTTTTTATAAAATAGACCATATATTATTTTTATTTATGGTATTGACGGGTTTGCTGACTGCGTGTGTTGTGCTTCGAGAAAGCGGTCAGGTTCATGATGATATAAACTTTTTAACAATTGATTTGAGCGAAGATATAGAATTAAACTAGTGGGTGAGCAATATTCCTCCCTCCTCCGTTGCGTCCTCACGTATATTGCTCACTCCTTTTTTGGACTATCTGGCAAACAAGACCAGTGCGTTACATATTGTGAATCGCACATTTTCCAGACATTCTCGTCGTCGTAAGAAGCAACATCGATGTACATCACAGTTTCGTAATGTCCGTCATGCATGAAAACCAGACAATGATCTCCCATAGCGGGTAATTTTTCAGGAAATCTGTTCCACTCTACCATAATTAATTCTCTAACTGTTGGGATATCTGAAGGATCTGCTCAATGCACCTGGTCTTTTCTTGCAGCATTCTGAGCATTTTACAATGGATGTATTTTTAACATGTTTTTTTGGTAGGACGCCACCCGCTTTGAAGGCGCAATCGAAGCAAAGCCACAAATCTTCTATTGGATTTTCTTTTTCTATTCGTCCATCCATAGCCTTTCCTGTAATTCATCAGCGCGTCGAGCAAAGTATTCCGCCGATCTAACATAGTCTCTAGCATTCCTAAAACCAATATAGAAATCTCCAGCGATAGTGCCAAGGGTATTTAGGCATACACTAATAGCTACCCCGTAGATATTTCTCGTGGTCAGACCTGTTATAGCTCCCGTTATGGCTGCTCGTGTAGCTTGTTCGATATCAATGTTGGTAATATAAGACGCTTCTCTCTCGGCGTTCTCCAGGCAGTAATGCATTTTTTTTATACAAAAATGCATCTCCATCCAGATTCGATCTCTTTCTTCGTTTGTTAGAGAATAGCAGATTTCTGGTTGATAGATTTCTTGTGCTGTAAGAGGTGCATACAAAAAAAGAGTGGAAGCGATAACGCAACACGCTTTCATCAAAAAGACCCCAATAATTTAAATAGGTATGTGCTTGCGGCTACAAGAAACATGTCTTTTGTATACTTTGATAGAGGAGGATATTTATATCTATAGACGTCAATGACGTATTCCAGCATGCCCACAGCGAACCCAAAACATAGTGAATAAAACATCTGAACCGTGAATGATTGATTTTTTTTCAACATAAGATGTGTCATCAGTCGATAACTAAATTGTTTTATGTTGGTTAATAAGTTCCAATAACTCTTTAGCTATAAAGTATGTAATTTGCAGCTTTCGTTGCAAAAAGGCAATGGGAATATTTTATTGGTTTTTTATGCGCTCGTTGACCTCATCTTTTCTCAGTTTTGAATTAGGGTTACAAAAGAAGCTCGAACAGGAAATGGAGCAAGCCTGTTCGAGCTCTATGGATCATTCTTTATTTTGAGTCACCTTCCAGTACCCCATCTGTTCTCTTCTGTAAGATTCTGGGGGGTACTGTGCGGCGGCATCAGGGAAATTCTCACTCAAGTCCTTCCAAAGAGTATTCCAGTCTATGTTGCCATCCCTGGAAACTCGTGTAATCTTTATACCGAACCCTTCTGCATTGCTATCATCAGTGCAATCAACAAGCCTTGTTTTAGCGATTTCCATCCTAGATTTTGCATGATTGTAATCGTTGTTGGCAATGATCCAATCCTGAGCAGCTTGTTCTGCATCATTACCATGCAATTGCACATAGTCGCTCTCTGTCAATGCAGGTTCGATCATATCCACCATACACTGATAGAATTCTTCAGCAGCTGGAACAAGTGTATCTTTGATATATTCTAGATTAGCATCCACATTGATCATAACAAGATCACCAGAGTTCCAGCTGGCATAAATGCACTTTTCGTATCCCGTTACAAAGAGTTGCCATTGCACTTGGTCGTAGTAGTGATCGGGTACACTTCCATTTCTTGCTGTATCGTGATCAGCTTTTCCAGCATACTTAATCTCTAAAATATAATCGTCACATATACCGTCCAGTGAAGCGATAAAAGTGTCGTTGTCGTTGCTTACTGCTGTAGCAACAAAGAAATCCTTTTTCGTTGTTTTGCAGACGAGCTCTCTTATTTTAGGCTCGTACTCTCGACCTTTTGACATCGCGTAATTGTCGCTTTGCTTCTCCACGAAACCTATCTTACGTTTCCACAGCTGTCGAGGTGTACACCATTTGCTTTTTCCCATGATTATTGGGAGTTCTGATGCGCCAATTCGTGACCTTCTAAAAGAAATCCACTCTTGGGAGCCTTGTTCTAATTCGTTTTCAGTTATAAGATTGCAGTTCATTACGGCCTTTTCATTCTTTAGTAGCGCTCTAGCCCTTGCAGGAAGGCAAGGCATTAGGGGGTTTTTTTTGATGAAATCGTTGAACACAATCTAGAAAATATTTATATTTTAGATGATGTTCAACGTTGGTGGGGAAGAGAGCGATTTTCCTTTAGCCCCTTCTAAGAGTTTAGATCGCTCTCTTCCTTATTTTTTATCCATTTCTTAGCAAAATCTCTACACGCTTGAAGCTGATTGACTTTCAAAAATCGTAGCTCTCTTACTTTGCAAAGTCTTTTGAGCTCATCGCGTAATTCTTCATAGCCATTAAGAAACTCATCCAAAGCCTTCCACTGTTCCTCGGTAATGACATTCGATCCATTGTTTGTCTTTTTGGTAACACTGTTTCCGTCATCGTCTTCTGGAGCAATGCCGCAAATTGCCATTAGAGAATATCTTCTATAGTACGTGATAAGACTCCCCATTTTCTGTGGATCTAGTTGCTGAGGAAGAATCATCTGACTTTTGATGGTTTCACCAGACTCATGCATTAGCACCGTAGAGAGCGCTTGTAAGCCACTCTCTAGGATTTCTATCGTTTGGGTATAGCACAGTCCGTTTTCATAGAAAGGCTCTCTAATGGCCTCTATAACGTCGGACAGGTCGCTGTAACTCGACTTGAAATATGGATTGCTTCCAGACTTCTTAACGCCGCTAATCGTTGCTTGTGCACGACATAACGCTGAGACTAGTGTTTCTTTTTTTTTCTTCGTGTCTGTCATTATTTTGTCTCCTGTTGTAGTTCGTATTCTTCAATGTCTTCCCAGTGATCTTCTCTCCACTCTTGTGCACAACGATCACAGCAAACATAGGCATCATCCGGATTCATAGACTTTGCGCAATCGTGTGGTAACTTCCATACGATGGAGCTTTCCGGGTGAATGTCTGAACATATTGGGCAGCTAGCGAAACCTTCTCGTGTGCTGTGTGCTAGATCACTTAGAAATGATTCTTTTGCTGCGTAGCAGATGTGAAGTGCGTCTTGGTATCTCATGTTAGCTCCTTGCTTTTATGTTCTCATAATAGCATAGATGTTTACAAAAGTCAACACGTTGATTAAATATCATAAAGCGTGATAGAATTTATATCTGTCAAAAAGGAGTTTTAATATGAGAATCAAAGAATGGCTATCCAAGCACAGATATACACAAACACAATTGTCCGAGATGCTTGGAATTAACAGAAGTTATATGAGTCTAATCACATCAGGAAAGAAGTTACCGAGCGTTCTATTAGCTTTGCGCATCAAGGATGTTACTGATGGTGATGTTGATCTTTGTGATTTATTTGATTCTAAGACCATCGATTCAATAAACAAAAAATTCAATGGAAACCTTGGGAAGAAATACAGCCATAAAATTAATTGAAATCGAATCTTAGTTACACCAAAAAACAACCGATTCGTCGGTTGTTTTGGAAAGATGTAGTTGTTAACCGTCTATAACACTCGTATCCGTACAGCAGCAGAAAAAGTTCTTTCTCTTTTTTGAAAAAACCAAGGCGGTTTGCTTTTCTGTTTCTTGAACGCTGGTTATTCTCAAAAAAAGCCGAAACTCAATGGAAGAAAACCAGCCATTATTTTTTTTATTTAAAAAACGATCTTGGTTAATCATTTTATAGACTACGTTATAAGCTGTTTCAAAATCCCGTAAAATAGTTTTTATCTCATCCTTGTTTAAAGCTGTCCCATTGCTTAGACGGTATAGCAGTTTTCTTATACCATTTCTCAATCGAACCATGAGTTTTCCAGAAACATTGACCACGTCTAGACTAGGATCAATGTGGTTTTTTTTATTTTCGTTCATGTAGTTATTAAACAAAGTAAAAACTTTCCACTGAAACTTTCGGGTGGTGATACTGTCTTCATTCTCCAGATTTTTAAGCTGAGTATAACGTATCAAAAAATTCATACCGCTTAACCTTCTTTTGATTGCGTATTCGCGTAAATAAGGCCAAGAATCTGGGTTCTTTAGCAAGTCGTCTAAATTTGAGTAAACGATATGTGCAAACTGATTCCTTTCCAAGAGAGTGGTATTGTCGGTATCGATCGAAATATTAGACACGCTACTGGGTGTAAAAGAGATTGGAATCAACGATTGACAATGAACCCTAACTATCGAAGTTTCCACTTCCTTTTCTTTTCTCTCTATAGGTGAGATAGGCGCTTGTGACAAAGGTCTTTCTGTTATCGAAATCATTTTTTTTGACACCTTTTGATTTTATATTTTCGTATCTCATGTTCGTGTTTTCAGCAACCTTGAACCAAACTCAAAAAAAAAGAACCGCTAAGAAGTTAGCGGTTCTAAAGGGTGTCGCGCAAAGAATATCGTGGGAATAACTCTTGCACCACCAAAATAAAATATTTTCAGATTAAGTTCAATTCTTCTTCTCTTTGCTTAAAACACGCAGAGATACTAGTCTCGACACCTTAGAAAAAAAAACCACCGACGAATCGGTGGTTTTAATATCCCCAAGGGGATGGAGCTCTTGCGAGCGCCAGAACAACTCAAGAATTTGTTTTGGTCGTAAACTAAGACTCCAATTATAAAAGTCTAAAGAGGAGTTAGTTTGCTGATGTTGATGAAAAACAATAACCCATCTGCAAATTGTTCGCAAGCCCTTTCTTTTCTCGTGAGGGTTTCCTATGTCAGAACAACAACAATCTACAGAAAACAACAAATCTAAGAAACTTTATCTTCCAAGATTTTGCATTGTACCTCTACAAGCTCGTTTAGATAAATCATTGAATGATGCAGCAAAGATTTATTTAGGAGAGCTTAACGCGTTATCGAATAAATTTGGATATTGCTATGCCTCTGACGAGCAACTTGCTGAAATGAAACAAGTATCGGTTAGAACTATAGAGAGATGGAATAAAGATTTACAGGAAAGGGGTTTTCTTATTCGAGACACGACACACACACATGTTAAAACAGAAAAAGGTGTTGAGGTAAGAAAATCTAGAAAAATGTACGTAATAGAGAACCCGTCAAATAAAGTTGCTGAACCGCCAGATCTGTCGGTACGCAGTGTCCCGCCAAATTTGTCGGTACGCAGTGTCCCGACAAAAATGGCGGTTATAAATAAAGAACCCTTAAATCAAGAACATAACAACAACAGGCCACCACCTCCTGACGATCAAGAGCACCCGCCATCCAAACCCAAGTCGATGCCTCCGGCGGCTGCTGCGCAGGCTGTTGTTGTTTTTTCTTGTTTTGATGAATTAGATGTTTCTCAAGCAGTGAAGATCAGACTGTCCAAGGAAATGGACGAAGAAAAAGCAAAGCTGCTCGTGAAGCGGGTTCTCGCTTGGGAAACGCGGGAATCTGATCTAAAGGCATGTAATACAATCCTAGATCCTCAGAAATGGGACACTTGGTCGGATGTCGTTGATAAGAAAGAAAACACGGAAGAAAATCGCAAGTGGGCAAAGGAAAACTTACATAGATTCGATCAAAAACGTGTAGGGGCCTACACATGTTGGATTCTTAGCAGTGGAGTGGAGTTTGTCACATCGGGAGCAATGTCGAAGGTAGTCTGTTTTGAGTACGAATCACAATTTTTTCAGACGGAGATCAAAGAGTTTATAAAAAACAATGCAGCCAAAAAACAGTAGCGATGGGGACGTCATGGCGTGTTCGATAATACCCCAGGAAGCCCAGAAAGGCACCGTCATAAGCAAAACGTGGCGTGGGCGGCATCATCTACCATTTAACCATATAAACGTCCTTAGAGCGCGATTATCGCGGTTTGTGAGTTCGAGGAACCAAAATGAAACACAAGTTCAACGCAAAGCCACAAATCTGTGACGGGATCAAGTTCCCAAGCAAGGCCGAAGCTCGATATTATAAACAACTCCAACAGGCGGAGAAAAGTAGTGAGTTACTATTTTTCCTGCGACAAGTTCCCTTCCACCTTCCGGGAAACATAAAATACGTCGTCGACTTCGTTGAATTCTGGGCACCAAAAAACGGAGAGCCAGGTGATGTTGTCTTCACAGATGTCAAAGGTATGATGACACCACTAGCTAGAACAAAAATTGCTCAGGTAGAATCGCTCTATCCCATAAAAATCAATATCGTAAAAAATCCCTAACACCATAAAAATTAAATACGTATAAATGATTCTAATAACGGTAGATTATACCCGTGACATAGGATGTTATGGATTACATATTTCAAATTATGATAATCGCTGAAGTATGTTTTATCATCGCGTTATTTTATTCACTAATGAAACAAACCGATAAAGATTAACCGCGACAATCTCTAAGAAGATACGGAACACAGCGCAGAGAGGGAGATATATGGAAAATAGAATTTTAAACTACTGCCCACAACCATATGGTGAGTATCAACTCGGCTTTTGCACTGTGGATATGAGCGGTAAATGCATCGTCATCCTGAAAGTCCTCAAATCTAAGACAGGAAACCCATATTGCGCATTCAATAGCGTTAAAATCGGAGATTCCTGGCTTCCAGACTTCGCTTTTTCCAACAAAGATTTTCAACGATCGTTTCTTGATGATTGTTTAGAGAAGATCAAGCCTATGATGAACCACCCTACAGAGAATCAAGAAGAAAAAGATCCTAATCAGGAAGGACTTCCTTTTTAGAAACAAAAATAAAAATTCTTTCGTAAAAAAAATCGTGACAGCTAGATCTTAACAGCAAAAAAAATACGTAAGAAGAGATAAATTTATACTAGCATATACTATAAGTAAGCCTACAGTGGGGGTTATATGGGACTTAGTGGAAGACGTCTTGAGAAAGATCTGGATCTAGACGAAGTAAAAGAGATCATCTTTGAAGAATTCGGAAGAGTTATACGTATATCAAAAAGACTCCATTGCAGCGATAAAGCCGTTTATGACCTTCTCGATATGTATCCAGAGCTGCAAGAAGCTAGGATGAAGGCAGCTAATCGTCGTCGCGATCAGGCAGTAGAGATCTCTGAGGATCTAGTCGAAAGGCTTATTCGTTTAGAAGACGACGATATTGAATTAGCAGCTAAGCAAGCTCAGTTTGTCTTGAAAAACTCCGATATGTCTCCTTATCGAGACGCTAAAAAAGACAACACGGAAGGTGTAAACCCAGCAACGCTGGCACGTATGGCACAAGAAGACGAAAAGAGAGCGCCCAAGTGACGGTAGATCTCTCTCGCCTTCATGACAAACGCTACCGGATGGACAATCTCTATTATATCATCGACAGAAACGGAAGCAATATCCTGTTTCAGATGAATGATGTACAGAAAGATGTCTTTGAGAATCTTCACAATCGAAACCTAATTTTGAAAGCCCGTCAGCTTGGAATGTGCTTGGATCCTAATACGAAGGTTTTAAGGTCGGATTTTACCTGGGTAAAGATTTCAGATATCGAAATAGGTGATGAGATTATCGGTGTAGATGAACATGCAAAAAGCCCAGGATGCTCCAGACAATTACGGAAAGGAGTTGTTCAAGGGACGAAAAGGTGTGTAAAACAGTCATATAAAATACATTTTGATAACGGAAAGTCGCTTATTTGTAGTGATGAGCATCGATGGTTAACCAGGAACTCATCAACCATCTACCACTGGAGAAAAATCTCAGGGGTTGGGTCACAGAAATTAAAGGTGGGTCATCGAATAAGAAGATTTGTACCTAGTGTGTGTGAGGAGTGGGATTTTAAAAATAGTTGGGACTTTGGAGATGAGTGGGAAGGAAAAAAAATCCCACACATTAAGTGTGGCAACTATTCAACAATCACAAAAATAGAGAGTTTGGATGAAAGAGAGCTTGTAGACCTTCAAACATCGATAAAGACATTTATTGCTGAAGGATATGTTTCTCATAATTCAACATTCGCCGTTCTCTATTTGCTAGATGAGGTGCTATTCAACTTCAATCTAAGCGCGGGGATTGTTTCTTACTCTCTCCAGCATGCCAAACACGTTCTCAAAAGAATCATCGGAAATGCTATCGACTGTCTTCCTAGAGAGCTCCATCCAATTGGGTTAATCACTCGTTCAGCCCATGAGCTTTCGTTTAATAACGGCAGTCATCTTCAAGTTAACACGACACTTAGAGGTGGTACGTGTCAGTTGGTGCTAATTTCAGAATTTGGAAAAACCTGTGCGCGATCTCCACTCAAAGCTGATGAAATTATGGCGGGAACGCTTAATACGCTACCCCAAGAGGGTACTGTTATTATTGAAAGTACAGGAGAGGGAACGGAGGGGCATTTCGCTGATATGGTCATGGCGGCGAAATCTCGTGGCAATGAAGATCTCAGCCCCCTTGAATACAAGCTATTCTTCTATCCTTGGTATCTAGAGAAAGCCTATGTCATGGATTATAACGTCAAACACGGCGTTGAGCTAACTGATTATTTTGATGAGGTGGAAAAAGAGTCAAAATACAAACTCAGTAAGAAGCAAAAAAACTGGTATGCACATCAGCGAGATGTTCTGAAAGACAAGATTGGGCAAGAATTTCCTTCCACGGTGGAGGAGTCATTTCTATCGAACTCAGATGCCTACTATTTTGCGGAAGGCGTACAAAAGGCGTATAAAGAGGATCGATGTCTCTACTCTAGTCTCTACGACCCTCTAGATCCAGTGTACGTAGCTTTGGATATCGGTGTAAACGATCAAACCGCGATGGTTTTCTTCCAGGTAACGCATGGAGAGATTAGAATAATTGATTATTACTCTGACATGAATAAAGGTGTTGATTTTTATGTAAAGTTTTTGACTCATGATAAAGATTATAATTATCATACAATCTTTCTTCCCCATGACGCTTCAAAAAGAGATGGGATTGTTGTAGAGAACACATATGAGCGCGAGTTCCGCCACCTTTTACGACATAGCAATACCAGGGTTACGGTGCTAAAAAGAACTGATGTACAACCAGGTATTGCAAACGCTCGGTCAAAGCTAGATCGCTGTGTATTTAATCTTGCAAAAGTAAAAGGTTTGATTGATCATCTGGCGAAGTACAGAAAGCAGTGGAGCGAACAGTACGGTAAATATCTTGATAAGCCGCTTCATGATGAACATAGCGATCCAGCAGACGCTTTTCGGTACGCCTGTAGTGCTGTTGATTTGATTGAAAAAGGGGTGTCTCAAAATAGTGCTCTGGAAAAACACAGGGAAGTAGTCGCTAGTCGCAAAAAACGAATTTGAGGATACGATGAAAAAGGGTCAAAAAGTTAAGCCAGGGTCACTGAAGGGTGGAAAATCCATCCCATCCGCCAAAGCAAAGCCAGGTTCTGGAGCTCGATTCAAAGCACTAACAAAAAAACTATCAGCAAAAGGTGTAAAGAATCCTGGAGCTTTAGCAGCTGCACTTGGTAGAGCTAAATTTGGAAGCAAAAAGATGTCTAGCATGGCAGCCGCTGGCCGTAAAAGGAAGAGCAAGTAACGTGGAAGAACACGATTTAAGATCAGAGTTTCAGGAAAACTACCGATACGCTCATGACTATTGGGCTCCGTTTGTGCAGGATGCAAAAGTCTATACCCTCGCGGCATCTGGACATACTTGGAGCCATGATGAACGACAAGCCCTGAATAAAGAGGGTCGTGAGGTCATTGAATACAATATCATGCGCCGTCCCTTGCAGTTCTTTAGCGGATATTTGCGTGATAACGTCAATCAGATCATCTATTCCCCTGTTGAGGGAAGCGATCAAAAGACAGCCGATCAATTCACTGAGCTTAGCTACTATATCTGGGACAAAGGGAGCGGCTATCCTGTCTTTCTGGACGCAGCGGATGAGGGTCTAAAAAGTGGCATATCTCTCTGTGGAATTTGCATGGATTACAGCAAGGATATTATCCACGGTGATATTTCATTCTTTAAAAGAACGTATAATAGCTTCTTTCTTGATCCTACATTTGAATCTGTTGATCTTAAAGACTGTTCTTTTGCCATTACACGTGATCTTGTTAGCAGAAGCTACGCAAAAGCTCTTCTTCCATTTATTGATCCAGACGTGATTGATGAAATTGGACCTGGATTTCGCGACGATAAATTCATGTCGTTTCATCCCCAATTTACTACCTTTGCAAATAACAAAAATATCATTGCCTACGATCAATATTACAGAAAAACCACTCGGGAACGTGAGTTTTTAGTAGATGTTCGCACTGGATTTTTTCGTGATGTGACCGACCTTTCTACAGAAGAGAGAAAACGCCTCAAGATTGGTCTCGATAGAGCAAAGGTTCTTTCAGAAATGGATGAATCAATAGAAGCTTCAAGCGTGGAAATACGACGTGTACAGCGGCCTTACATTGAGCTTCATATTATGCTCAACGGACAGCCTGTTTACACTGGAGAAGATAAGACTGGTATTACTGAAACGTATCCATTTGCTCCCATCATCTGCTACATGGAACCCTCTATCTGGATGCCATCACGCAGAATTCAAGGGATTGCTTCCACACAATACAGCGCCCAGAGAGAATTTAACAAAAGACACATGAAGATCGTAGATATGATGGATAGTGTCATCTCTACGGGATACAAATATCTTATCGGAAGTGTATCTGACCCCTCCGATCTTCAGCAGTCGGGACAAAATCGTATTGTTGGGGTGGATCCTGAAAATGCCCCTCAAGGTTTGGACTCTGTACAGCAACTACAGGGGGGTAATGTGCCTCCAGCCCTTCTCGAGTACCAAAAAATCCTAGACAATCTCACTTTGACTCTATCAAATGTGACGGAAGCGTCACTAGGAATGGACGAAAAGAGAAATACCCTTGTTTCTGGCCGTCTAGCACAGGTACAGATCGCTCAAAACCTCATGAGTAATCGATCAGTATTCGATAATATCGATACAGCTCAGCAGGTTCTGGGATCTCTTATTCTTCGAGCGATTCAACTGAACTATCCCACTGAAAAGATTTCACGCATTATCAACGAGAATCCTACAGAACAGTTCTACGAGGAAAACTTCGAGCAATATGATGCTGTAGTTAAAGAAGGTGTTCGTTCTAAGTCTCAGAAGGACGCATACTACTATGAACTTGTTAACCTCAAGAGGGAGGGTATTGTTGATGTTCCACAGGATGCAATCGTGGAAGCACTGCAAATGTCTGGAAAGAGTGATCTTAACGAAAGGATTCAAGCGCAACAGGAAGCGGCATCACAGCAGCAAGAGAAGCTTGCGGAGCAAGAACAGATGGCTATGGAGCTTGTTAACTCTCAGAAAGAGGAAAACCTTGCCCTCGCACAATCTCGTCGCGCAAGAGTCCTTGGAGAGCTTGCATTGTCAAAAGAAAGAATATCAGAGGCAACGGAAAACAGAGCCCAGGCAGCATTGGCTAGAGCTAAGACGATATCTGAAATCGCAGATATGGACGAGTCTAGGATCTTTCGTGTACTAGAGTTTGTGAATATGCTTGAAGAACAAGAGCAGCGAAAACAAGACGAAAAAGACGAGAGTACAAAAATTGATGCAGATAACATCAATGCAGAAACAGAAGGATCTGCTGAAAATAAAGCGGTTGAAATGGCTCGAAAGTCCGAACAGTTACAAAGTGAAGTTTCTAGTGCGTCTCCAGAATAAAATTCATTGACCACTAGTTAGAAAGGAAGTAAAAATAACGTTTA
>Ga0180437_10002149_pt1 | contig 32165 bp, 18 predicted proteins | sample SS_ome_4_FD_132410 | JGI IMG/M metagenome (GOLD analysis project Ga0180437, IMG submission 132410) | Hypersaline lake sediment archaeal communities from the Salton Sea, California, USA - SS_3_D_1 metaG | ecosystem: Environmental > Aquatic > Non-marine Saline and Alkaline > Hypersaline >... | reverse complement strand
GCTCGCCGGGGGCCGCCGGCGGCCTTCGCCACGTCGAAGTCCTCGAGCACGCGCTTGCCCTGAAGGTATACGTCGAAGAGCCGCTGGCCCGGCCGGAGCTGCTCGGGCTCGGCGAAGTACAGCTTGACAGTGTAGTTGGCCGGCGGGTCGCCGTCTCGCGTCATGCGGAAGCGAAGCGGCTTGTCGTGCTCATAGCCCGACGTGAAGACCCACGGGGCGTCGGTCTTTTCAATCGCCGCGTGCAGCTCCGGGAGCTGGAAGCACATCGAGGCGTCGTGCTGGTAGGTGGGGAGCCAGTCGCCCAACAGCCCGCTGCCGACTCGTGCCGGGTAGGGAATCCACAGGTTCCCTCGGCCGTCCTTCCGATAGCCCGGCCCCCCGAGGTTGACGGCCACGTACTCGACCGGCAGTGGGAACGTCTCGGCCCGTGCGCCGGCGAACCCGATGCCCCAGGCGTCGCCGTCCTCCTTCGGGTAGAGCGCGACCGACGTGTAGATGGGCGTATCGCACGTGCAGCCGGAACGTCCCTCGGGAACCACGAACACGCCGGCGGCCGGGGTTGCGCACAGCCCACATGCCAGGGCCATGCCCGAAAACGGCGTGAACCCGCAGGGGTCGTCGAGGTTCCAGCAGCCGATCCCGCCCCGGGCACCGAACAGGGCGGCCCCGGAGGCGAGAAGGTGTCCGCAGCCGATGTAGCCGCGATGGAAGTCGAGCGGCTGAGGGCGACCGCTCAGCGGGTTGGCGATCGTCTTGAGCCGGCCCGTTTTCAAGTGCCAGGCAAACGGCTCGGCGTACACGTAGTCGCCGGCGATGATCGGCCGTTTGCGATAGCCCTTGCGCCCACCCCAAAGGTAATCGCCCGTCGAGTTGTCGAAGGCGTAGAGGGCCCGGCGTGCGAACTCGCCGGCGAGAAACTCCCGGTGCGGGTGCCCGAGGCTCCCCACGCCGTGTACCACCACGACGCCGCTGTGAACCATGCAGGCGGCGCCGCTCCTTCCGAGCACGAGCGTGTCGTCCAGCGTGACGTCGGTCAGATTGAGCGGCTTCTGCCAGAGGACCTCGCCCGTCGCCGCATCGAGCGCGACCAGCTTGCGCAGGTCGGGCTCCACGGGGTTGCCTTTGCGATCGACCGCCGGCCGGTCGGGCACCGAGGGGTCCTTGACGGTCGACGCCAGGGCCCGTTCGCGCTCGGCGTCGGTCAGCCGGCGGTCCAGCAGGAAGAGCTTACCCTCGCCCACGGCAATGCCGTCGTGATCGATGCCTCGACCGTCGTACGTCCAAGCCGGCTCGCCGCCGTCGACGTGCAAGGCGAAGACCGCGTCGCTCCGTTGGCGGTGCGGGCCGCGGCGCGTCGGGTCCATCTCCGCCCGACTGCCGTAGAGCAGGTCCCCCTCGCGCGCGACCCAGGCCCAGGCGTCTGCGGAGCCATCGTCGCCGCCGGGCACGCGGTACCGCCGGAGCGTCTCGCCGGTTCGGGCGTCAAGACGCAGACACTCTCCCTCGCCCACGACGACGAACAGGCTGCTCGAATCGGCGGCCAGGTTCGAGGTGTTGATCGGCAGGCCGACGCGCGTGGCCCCCGGGATCTCGCGCTCCCAATGGCGCACGCCGTTGTAGACGTCGTAGGCCATGACCAGATCGTTGCCGATGGTGAACAGGATCCCCCCGACGACCAGCGGCATGGGCGGCGTGGCATGGCGCTCGATGCGCTTTCGAGGGCCCGGCTCGCCGTACCAGAGCACGCCGAACGGGCCTTTCACGTGAGGGTCCTCGCTCGAATAGGTGTTCGCCGCGGTCGCGTAGTTGTGCGTCCAGTCGCGGGCACCGGGGATCGCCTTTCGCGTGATCTTCCACAGGCCGCCGCTTTGCGCGACTTCCGCTCCGGCCGCTTCCAGGTCCTTCCATGACGGAGAAGTCGTGAGCCGGTCGTCGGGCGCGCCGTGGGCACCTTGCGGTCTTCCAATGAACGCGATCCCGCCGTGTGGCTTGGTGACGCGGAACAGCTCGCCGACCGGGGCCGACGGGCGCCCGGTGCGAAGTGAGCCCTGGTCGACGACCAGGTTGAAGAGGTACGGCGCGTACGGAAGCCGGGTCATCGGTCCGACGCGAACGCACACGCGGCCTCCGTACAGGCCGGCGGCGGCGAGCTGCCGGCGTGCCTCGGCCACCTGTTCCGGGTCGGGCAGAAGGACCTCGACGCGGAAATCCGTGAGCCCGGCGATCTCCGCGGCAAGCGACCCGTCCGCGCCACCCAGGACCAGGCAGCATCCTTTCTCCGATTCGACTTGAGCGGCGATCTGCCTTGCGATCCGGGCGTAGAAGGCACGACGTTCGTCACGGGGCGGCCCCGGCTCTTTGGCCACCGGCGAAATGACGACGGACCCTCCTTCCGTCGCTCCTCGGGCAAAGCAGCGGAGCTTGCCGTCGACCGTGCTGGCGTACAATCGGCCGTTCGCAACGGCCAGGCCGCGGACGCGCCGGCCGGTCGCGAAGCTCCAGAGCACCTTCCCGTCGGCAGTGTCGATCGCGAACAGCCGGTCCTCGCCGCCCGCGTAGCTCACGTCCCCGGCCAGGATGAAAGCCTCGGTGGCTTTCAGCGGGGTCATCCACGCGCACCGCCGCCCGAGCCGCTCGAAGACGGCCTGCGAGACCGCCGGCCACCGCGCCCAGCTCTCGCGGCCCCATTTGAGCGGGCCGTCTTCCAGGCGCCGGACCTTCCAGTGGTCCTCGCCGTGTTGTTCGACGAGGCGTCGGTGCTCCTCCAAGTGGTCGAGATAGTCGGCGATCCGCAGCCCCTTGTATGCCTCTTCAAACTGCCGGCACTCTTCCCGGGCCACGTCGGGCAGCACGCTTTGCGGAATTGCCAGCACGTGGTCGTCCGTGGCCAGGTAGGCCGTCTCGCCGCTGAAGAGCACCTGCCGGGCGCCAAACCAGTTGAAGATCAGGTCGCCTTTGGCGGGCCGGCCCCACTTGTCGGTGAGCACTTTGTCCGGGTCGTAGGCTAGAATACACGCGCGGCCGTACACGATGTGTTTACCGTTCCAGATTTGCGCGTAGGTCCCGCCGTTGTAGAAGCGGTACTCGTGGGCGTTCTTGACGGCCGGGAAGGGGGTGTTGAAGTCGATCCGGGTGCCGTCCTGCTTGTTCCAGCGGCTGGGGGCGACGCGGGAGGTGAGAAACAGCGAGTCGTCGGTCGTCAGGATATGCCCCTGCGGCACGTATCCGCCCGACCCGCCGCGGTCGATCTGCCGGCGCCAGAGGATCGACCCGTCGGCCGCGTCGGCTGCGTAGAGATAGACGTGGTTCTGCGGAAACAGGCCCGCCGCGAAGTAGGCGATCCCCCGGTCCACGATTCCCGCCGCGCGAATCGGCCACAGCGAGGTGAAGCGGCCGTGTCCCAGCATGAGGTCCGGCCGGGGGGCCGCGTCGATCTGCCACAACGGCTCGCCGGTGGCGGCGTCCAGGCAGCGGAACACGCCGTCGTCGGCGCCCACGTAGAGCTTGCCCTGCCAGTGGGCCGGGGCCGGGCGGGGAGCGGCGCCGGTGAAGCGGGTCCAGCGGATCTTGCCGGCCGCCGCGTCGATGGCGTAGACCCGGTTCTCACCGGACGAGGAGAAGTAGCACGTATCGCCCACGGCGATCACGCGAAAGGCGTCGTCGTAGGCGACGTTCGGCTTGTTCTTCCGCGCGCCGTAGCCGCTGACCGGCAGCGCCCAGCCCTGCGCCGGGGCAACGGGCGAATCGAAGACCCACCGCAGCGCGAGCGGCGGCCGGAGCGCTTCGCGACTGACGCCCGTGCGCTGGTTGTCGTGCATGAACGTGGGCCAGTCCTCGCACCGGCTGCGGCCGGCTGCCGTCCAGATCAGCAAGAGCAGCCCTAGGGAAGCGCGCGACCTTTCGAACATCGAGAGACCTCCCCGACTATGGATTGCGGCGATAAATCGCCGCTTTGCCGCGCCGGAGCAAGGCGTGCCGACGATTTCTCCACAAACTGGCTCACATTGTTACCTGCGACAGCACCCGAAAAGCGGCGATGAATCGCCGCACTCCAAAGCTTACCGGTCGAACCAACTCTTGAGCGTGTGCCACGTGGCGGCCCGGCCGGCGCGGGCGATGGCGGTGGTGAGCGGGATTTCCTTCGGGCAGACCTTCACGCAGTTCTGGGCGTTTCCGCAGACCTGAATGCCCCCCTCGGCCGTCAGGGCGTCGAGCCGCTCGGCGGCGTTCGTGCTGCCGATCGGGTTGGCGTTGAACAGCTCGACCTGGGCGATGGCGTGGGCGCCCATGAACGAACGGTTGTTGGCCTCGTTGAGCCGGGCGTGGAACTCCTCGCTGGTCTCGCCCGGGCGGCGCACGAGCTCGATCTTGAGGAACTGCGGGCAGGCTTCCAAGCAGCAGCCGCAGCTCATGCACTTGCTGTAGAGGTAAGCGAGCTGCTGGCTCTGCTGCGACTGGCGCGGCCCGGACCCCAAATCGAGGTAGCTGTCGACCGGAACCCATGCCTTGACCTTTTCCAACGAGGCAAAGATCCGCGAGCGGTCGACGATCAGGTCCCGGACCACCGGGAACTTCGTCATGGGGCGCAGCTCGATCTCACTGGGGCGGTCGGCCAGCAGACGATCGACCAGGGCCGTGCATGCCTGGCGCACGCGCCCGTTGATCACCATCGTGCACGCCCCGCAGACCTCCTCCAGGCAGTTGCACTCCCAAACCACGGGGGCCACGCGCCGGCCGTCGACGGTCGTGGCCGTCTCGGCGATCTTCTGCAACACGCTGATGCAGTTCATGTTCGGCTCGTGCTCGACCCGGAACCGCTGCCAGTAGCTCTTCTGGCCCGGCCCGTCCTGGCGGAGGACGCGGACATCGAAGGTCTTGGTGGTGTTGGTCGTGCTCATGGCGTTGCTTCCTCGCGCTCCTTCCACACCTCCTCGATCACCTCTCCCCCCACGACGCCGTACAACCGCGGGCGCGGCGGGCTGAGCGAGGTGTCGACCTCCTCGTAGCGAAGCTCGGGCTCGCCGTCGGCGCCGAGCGCGGCCACCGTGGTTTTGAGCCACTTGCGGTTGTTCTCTTCAAAGCCCCGGCACCATGCCTCGGCCTGGCGGCGGCGCTCGGCGGGGTCTTCGGCGTCGACCGCCGGCGGGGCGAACTCGGGCTTGTAGTGGGCCCCGCGGCACTCGTCCCGCTTTAGCGCCCCGCGGACGATCGTCTTGGCCAGCGGGAACATGTCCTCCAGGGCCCGGACGAAGGCCACGTTCTGGTTGGCCCAGGCGCCCCGGTCGAACACGGCCGCGCGCCGGGCCTGCTCCTGAAGCTCGCAGACCTTGCCGTAGGCTTCCTGGAGCACGTCGTTGTGGCGAATCACGGTGGCCGAGCGGGTCATCAGCTCGCCCAGCTCGCGGTGCACGTGGTACGGGTTGGGGCCGTCGTCGGGCCGGGCCAAGAGGGCCTGGTACTTCTCCCGGTGCTTCTTCGCCGCCCCCTCGAAGAGCGACGAGGGCTGGTCGCCCGCCTGCCCGCCGGGCGCGGTCTCGGCGTGGTGGACCACGCCGGGCGCGACCGTCAGGCCGCTGAAGATGCAGGCCAGCAGCGAGTTGGCCCCCAGCCGGTTGGCCCCGTGGAACTGGTAGTCGATCTCCCCGATGGCGAACAGGCCCGGCACGTTGGTCTGCTGGTTTCGGGGCGAGCCGGCGGCGATGCCCCCTTCGGCGGTCCGGCCGTAGTCGCACCACAGCCCGCCCATCGAGTAGTGCACGGCGGGAAAGATTTTCATGGGCTCGTCGCGGGGATCGATGCCCTGGAACTTCTCGTAGATTTCGAGGATCCCGGCCAGCTTGCGGTCCAATAGCTCGCGCGGCAGGTGGCTGACGTCGAGGTAGACGCACATCCGGTCCCGCTCGACGCTCAGCCCTTCGTTCACACAGACGTTGAAGATCTCGCGCGTGCCGATGTCGCGGGGCACCAGGTTGCCGTACTGCGGATAGCGGTCTTCGAGGAAGTAGTAGCGTTCGCTCTCGGGGATTTTCGTGGGACGGCGGGTGTCCTGGGGTTTTTTGGGGACCCACACCCGGCCCCCCTCGCCGCGGGCACTCTCGCTGATCAGCCGTAGCTTGTCGGCCCCCGGGATGGCCGAGGGGTGGACCTGGACGAACTCGCCGTTGGCGTACCGGACGCCGGCCTGGAAGGCCCGGCTGGCCGCGCTGCCGGTGCAGGCCACCGAGTTGGTCGAGCGGCCGAAGATGGCCCCGCAGCCGCCCCCGGCGATGATCAGGGCGTCGGTGGGAAAGGCGCGGATCTCCATGGTGGTGAGGTCCTGGGCCACGCAGCCGCGGCAGCGTCCGGCGTCATCGAGCACCGGGCCGAGAAAGTCCCACGACTCGTACTTGGTGACGTGCCCGGTCACCTCCCAGCGGCGGACCTGCTCGTCCAGGGCGTAGAGGAGCTGCTGTCCGGTGGTGGCCCCGGCAAAGGCGGTGCGTTTGAACAGCGTGCCGCCGAAGCGGCGCTGGTCGCGGAAGCCCTCGGGCGTGCGGTTGAAGGTCACGCCCAGCCGGTCCATCAGATCGATAATCTGCGGCGCCCAGTAGGCCATCTCCTTGACCGGCGGCTGGTGCTGGAGGAAATCGCCGCCGTAGACCGTGTCGTCGAAGTGCTTCCATTCGTTGTCGCCGAGCTGCCGCGTCAGGTCGTTCACACTGTTGATGCCCCCCTGGGCGCAGGCGCTGTGGGAGCGCTTCATGGGCAGCAGGCTCATCAGCCCGACGTCGCAGTCGAGTTCGGCGAGCTTCATGGCGGCCGACAGCCCGGCCAACCCGCCGCCGACGATCATCACCCGGGGTTTCGCCATGTTTCGTGTCCTCCGCGCGGCGTCGGGGCGTCGGCGGCATCAATACGGGCGTGGTTCGCCGCCGTGCGGGCCGTGTCGATCTCCGGCACGTCGACGGTGGCCATGCTGTAGAGCGCGCCGAGCCCGATGACGGCCAGGGCCACGCCGACGGCGGCGCAGGGGTAGTTGGCCCAGCGCTGGGCCCGGGGGCTGGTCCACGCACCCCAGGTGATTCCCAGGGTCCAGAGGCCGTTGGCGAAGTGGTAGACACTCGCCAGCACGCCTACGGCGTAGACGGCCACGATCCACGAGGAGGACCGGAGGGCCGCGGACGCGGAGGCGGCGGCGTCCGTGGGGCTGAAGCGGGCCCCGCCCAGTGGCCGGGCCACGTGCTGGACCCACCACTCCCAGCGGAACCAGCCGTGCATGTGCAACACGTGCCAGAGTATGAACGCGAAGGCGATCACCCCGGTGGCCCGCTGGAGCGTGTAGCGCCAGTTCTCGCGGTACGGGTAAGCCCCCACGTTGCGCTTCCCCCGGGTGACGATGAGCATTCCCACCAGCCCGTGGAACAGGATCGGCAGGAAGATCAGCGACCACTCGAGGAACAGGATCGTGGTCGGTCCCAGCGCGTGGATTTGGTCGGCGCGGTGCTGGTAGGCGTCCGGCCCGTCGATGATCGCCGCGTTCGTGGCGAGGTGGAAAGCCAGGTATCCCCCGATGGGGAGCAAGCCGGTCAGCGAATGGAGCCGGCGCACCACGAACTCGTGCCGGCCGAAGATCGAGGCGGGATCGGAGATGGCCATGGCTTGAGCAAGCAGTAGACAGTAGGCAGAGGGCAGAGGGCAGAGGGCAGTTGTTGGGTCGGGGTCAAAGCTCCTTCGAGCGGATCACGATCATCTTCTCGATCTGCATATCACGCATGGTGTAGGGGATGCCGCCGATGCCCAGGCCGGACTCCTTCAGCCCGGCAAAGGGCATCCAGTCGACCCGGAAGGCCGTGTGCTCGTTGACCATCACGGCCGAAGCGTCCAGGCGGCGGCTCGCCCGAAGGGCCGTGTCCAGGTCCCGCGTAAACACCGAGGCTTGGAACGCATAGGGCAGGGAGTTCGAGCGGGCAATCGCGTCGTCCAGGCCCTCGTACTCGGCCACACAAACCACCGGGCCGAAAACCTCATGGGTCATCACGCGGGTATCGTCGGGGGGATTCAGCAGCACGGTCGGGGCGTAGCAGCTCTCGTAAACGGGCCTGCCGCCGCAGAGCAGCTCGGCCCCGGCCTGGACCGCCTCGCGGACCCATTCGTCGACCCGCTGCACCTCGGAGTGCCTGATCAGGGGACCGACCTCCGTATCGGGCAGCGTGGGGTCGCCCACTTTGAGCTGGGCCGCGGCCTCGGCCATTCGCTCGGCCAATTGCCGGGCGATCGCCTTGTCCGCATAGACCCGCTGCACGGAAACACAGACCTGCCCGGCGTGGTAGAACCCGGCCTTCAGCAAGAGCGGCAAGGCGTAGTCGAGGTCGGCGTCGCCGGCGACGATCACCGGGGCCGCGCCGCCGTGCTCCAGGGCGCAGCGGGCACCGGGGGCCAGCTTGCCGCGGAGCATCCAACCCACCCGGCCGCTGCCGATGAAGCTGAAGAAACCCACGCGCCGATCGCCGATCATCTCGACCGAGAGTTCCTGGTCGGCAGTCAGCAGCACCTGGCACCACTCGGGCGGCAGGCCGGCCTCCTGAAGGATACGCACGAACCGCCAGCAGCTCGTGGGCGTGGCCGTGGCCGGCTTGACGATGGCCGGGCAGCCGGCGGCCACGGCCGGCGCCACCTGGTGAACGATCAGGTTCAACGGGTGATTGAACGCGCTGAAGGCCACGACCACGCCGATCGGCTCGTGGCGCGTAAACGCCAGGCGGCCGGCAGAGGCCGCGTTCAGCGCCATGGGCACCTCGGTGCCGTGCTGCGTGCGGAGGTGCTCGATGCAGAGCTTCACCCCGTCGATCGCCCGGTCCGCCTCGACCAGCGAATCGGCCAGCGGCTTTCCGCCTTCGCGGGCCGCTTCCAGGGCGAGCGTCTCGCGCTGCTTTTGCATGAGCCGGGCCGTCTTGGCGAGGATCTCGATCCGCACGGGCGGCGGCAGCCAGGCGTCGCGGTCGCGAAACAGGCCGTAGGCCGTCTCCAGCGCCTTCTGCACCCCGTCGCGGCCGGCCCGCTCCACCGTGGCGATTAACGCGCCGTCGAAGGGGGCGCGGACCTCGGCGTGCTTTGCGTCGGGCTCGGCCCCGGGAACGATCAGAGGGAAATGCTCGGGCACGGGTCCGTTCTCCTTGTCTGGAATGGCCGGTCAACAACGTGCCGGTTTCGTCCTCGAATGCGGAGTCGCTCCACGTCTTCAGATCGGGCAAACCAGGTGCCCCAATCGCTCGGTCAGTTTCATGTTTTCGGAATAGTCCACCGGGCAGTCGATCACCACGACGGTCTCGTCGGCCAAGGCCCGCTCGAGCAGGGGGCCCAGTTCGCCGGCCGCTTGCACGCGATAGCCCTTGGCCCCGAAGCTCTCGGCGAACTTCACGAAATCGGGGTTGCCGAAGTCCACGTGGCTCTTGCGCCCGAAGCGGCGTAGCTGGTGCCATTCGATCAATCCGTACCCGCCGTCGTTGAAGATCAGGATCACGATGGGCGTGCCGATGCGCAGGGCGGTTTCGATCTCCTGGCAGTTCATCAGGAAGCCGGCGTCGCCGACCACGGCCACGGCGCCGCGGTCGGGAAAGGCCAGCTTGGCCGCGATGGCTCCCGGCAGGGCGATACCCATGGCCGCGAAGCCGTTGGAGATGATGCACGTATTGGGCTGTTCCGCGCGGAACATGCGGGCCATCCAGATCTTGTGGGCGCCCACGTCACAGACCGCGATACACTCCGGCGGCAAGGCCTGCCGCAGGTCCCAAACGATCTTCTGCGGCTTGAGCGGAAACGAGGTATCGGCGGCGTACGCCTCCAGCTCCTCGACGATCGCCCGATGCAGGTTGGCCGTCAGCGATTCCTCGCGCGGCTTGACCAGGGCGGCGATCCCTTCCAGGGCCGCGCCGATGTCGCCGACCGCGCCGGCCGAGACGATGTAGTGCTCGTCGACTTCGGCCGGACAGGGATTGATGTGAATGATCTTGTGGTCTTTGCGGGGATTCCAGGGGTGGGGGTGGTACTCGACCATGTCGTAGCCCACGCAGATGATCACGTCGGCCCGGTCGAATCCGCAGCTTACGTAGTCGCGGGACTGGAGGCCGATCGTCCCCAGGCAGAGCGGGTGGGACGAGGGAATCGCCCCCTTGGCCATGAACGTGGTGGCCACGGGGATATTCAGCTTCTCGGCGAAGGCCACCAGCTTGTCACACGCGCGACCCCGGACCACGCCGTTGCCCGCCATAATCAGCGGGTAGGCGGCCGAGGAGATCATCTCCGCCGCCCGAACGATCTTCGCCGGCGCGGGCACGGGCGGCGTGGGGCTTTGCACCTTAAGGGGCGTCTTCCCCTCGACCTCCATGCGGGCAACGTTCTCCGGGAAGTCGATGAAGCTCACTCCCGGCTTTTCGGTCTGCGCCTGCTTGAACGCTTTGCGCACCACCTCGGGCACCGTCTCCGGCTCGATGACCTGGGTGCAGTACTTCGAGATCGGGCGGAAGAGGTTCACCAGGTCCAGGTGCTGGTGGCTTTCTTTGTGCATTCGGGTGGTGGCGGCCTGGCCGGAGACGGCCACCACGGGGGCGTGGTCCATGTTGGCGTCGGCCACGCCGGTCACCAGGTTGGTCGCCCCCGGCCCCAACGTGGCCAGACACACTCCGGCCAGGCCGGTCAGCCGCCCGTACACGTCGGCCATGAAGGCCGCGGCCTGCTCGTGCCGCGTGGTGATGAAGCGGATGCGGCTGTCCAGCAGGACGTCCATCACGTCGACGTTCTCTTCGCCGGGTATGCCGAAGACGAACTCGACCCCCTCGTTCTCCAGACAGCGCACGAACAGCTCGGCTGCTTTCATCTTACCCGCACCGTGTCCTCTTGAAGTGGATCTGCGGAATGTTCAGCAACCAGGGAGTGCATTCCCCGGCCCGCCACTCCGCCGGACGAGCCCGGCCACCGGCGCATCAAGCCGGATGACCCCGGGCGGCGAGGTGAATTCTTGGGGGCCCGGCCCGCTTAGTCAAGGGGCCCCGCGCGCTGGCGCCCGTCGGCATGAACGAAAAGCGGACCGGGTCCGTTTTGCCGGACGGCCCGAAGCGTGCCTCGCACAAAATGAACCGGGGCCCTTTTTCGTCTGCTATCGACAACCTCCCGCCGTTCGGGCAAAATGCCTCTTGGTCGGTCGCACGGAAGAGCCCATTCGCGGAAGGAGGTGCTCCATGAGACTCCCGGAAGACAGGATCAAGCAGGGCATCCTTCACCCGGAGCGGGAAGTCCGCGACGTGGCCGTCCGCTACTTCTCCGAGTGCTTCAGCCCCGACCCGAGCGTGGTGCCTCTGGTCATTCAGGCCGTGGGTCGCTACGGCTGGCGCGAAGCGGTTTCCAGCTATGTGCTTCGAGACGGCCTTGCACAGACGGACGAGACACTGTCTTGGATAGTCGGCGAGCTTTCCCGAGACGGAGACCTCGAGGACGAGGACTGGCCGGAGTACTACGGGCTGCTCGTCGATCTGTTGGCCGGGGCCGACGCCCATCTTCTCTCGCGCCACGAGTCCGAGATCATGAACGCGGAGGGGATCGAGCCCGGCGTGCGCGAGGCGATCGCCGAACGAATCCGCCTGCTCTCCGCCGACCCGGATGCGTGCTGGGCAGAACTCGGCGAGTGGTGCCAGCGGGAGCGGCACAAGCAGTACGCGAGCGACGTCAACTTCGACGAACCGTGCCGGCTGGTCGAGGCCATCGCCCGGCACGGCGAACCCTACGCGGCTCGGGTGCTGAGCATCTTGCAGGAAAAGGTCGAGGATTTCAGAGGCCGTCCGATGGGCTGGATGGAGCCGGCGGTGGTTCGACTGGCCGGGGAGATGAGACTCGAATCGGCGATCCCGATCCTCGTCGAAAAGCTTCACGAAGAGGGGGACGTGCTGCTCGAGGAGTGCGAGCGGGCATTGGCGAGAATCGGCACGAATACGGTGGTCGAGCGGCTCTGCCGCGACTTCTCCGAAGGCGATTGGAGCTATCGGCTGCGTGCCGCCGCAGTGTTGGAACGGATTCGCAGCGATCTGGTGGTGACGAAGTGCGCCGAGCTGCTGGAGACGGAGGAGGATCCTGATATCCGGGTATGGCTCGGCCATGCCGTACTGCACCAGCTCTCTTACGACGGCGTCGAGCCCGTGCGCCGGCTCATCCTCAGGGGACCGCTCGACCCCGAGATGCGTGCATTGCAGGGGAAATTCCTGGCTGCTTGCACGCTGATGGAGGTCGACCTCCCCGAAATGGAGCAGTGGCGCAGGGACGTCGAAAGAGCAGCCGAGGAGCGTAGGAACTACTTCTCCGAGCGGTTCGGGGACTTCGCCGATGAGCTGGACGAGTACGGCGACGAGAACTTCGAGGGCTACGATGAGGAGAATCTCAGGGTCGATGGTGCGGAGCCGCTGTCGCCGCCGGCCCGGCGGAAGGTGGGTAGGAATGACCCGTGCCCCTGCGGCAGCGGCAAGAAGTTCAAGAAGTGCTGCTTGAGAAAGGAGAAGAGCGACTTGCTCTTCGAGTGATCGGGCTCATGCGACACGTTCTCCGCGGGCTGACGATCCTGGCGCTTACCGCGGCATCGGCCACGGCGGCGGTGTTTCAGTACGCCGTGCCCGTGCCGACCGACCGGGGCGAGCGCACCGCCTACCTGTGGATTCCGCCCCGGGCCGAGCAGGTCCGCGGCGTGGTCCTCGGCGGCATGACGCTCATGGAGCGGGAGTTCGCAAAGGACGAGCAGATCCGGCAGGCGTGTGCCGAAGGGCAGTTGGCCATCGTGTTCCTCAAGTGCGGGCTGGGTGCTGTCAACGTGCAGAAGGTGCTCGACGACCTGGCGAGGGTCTCCGGCTACCGCGAGCTGCCGGCGGCGCCGCTGATGTTCGTCGGACACTCGGCCGGCGGGCCGCCGGCCAAGGCACTCGCGATCGCGATGGCCGACCGCTGCTTCGGGCTGGTGCAATACCGGGGCGGCGTGCCCGGCGGCGACGAGCCCGTGCCGCCCGGAGTGCCGGCCTTGATGATGCTCGGGCAGTTCGACGAGTTCGGCGGCACGATGCGCGACGAGTCGGGCCGCGAAACCTGGGAGGGCGGGCGCGACGCCCTGGCGGCCTTCCGCGCGCAGAACGATGGGAACCTGGGGAGCATCGTCGTCGAGCCCGGCGCAGGGCACTTCGCTTGGTCGGAGCGCAACGCCGCGTACCTGGCCACGTTCATTCGCAAGGCGGCGCAGGCCCGTATCCCCGATTGGCCCGCCGATGCCCGAGAGCCGGTCAAGTGCAAGGAGATCGACCCCCGCACGGGCTGGCTTACGGACCTGACGATCAATTCGGCGGGCCGTTTCGAGCCGGCTCCCTACGAAGAGTATCGCGGTGAAAGGACCAAGGCGGCCTGGCACTTCGACCGCGAGATGGCCGAGGCCACCGTGGCCTACCACGCCGGCGGCTTCGGCACGAAGGACCAGTTCATCCGGTGGAACGACCCCTATTGGGTCGATGCCGGGGCGCGGTTCTTTTTCACCAAGCTCACCTGGGTCGGCGACGGGCAGACCATCGAGGTGCACCCCGTGTATGCCGATGAGTATCCCTCGCAACACGGCGGGCGCGGGCCGCGCTGGCCCCGGGCCGGCAAGCCCGTGGGACACTCCGGCGCGCCGATCCTGGTCAAACCGGTAAGCGGGCCGGTCGTGGCCACGGGGCCGAACACCTTGCGAATCCAATACGACGCCCTGGCCCCCGCCACCGAAAGCTCGCGCGTGACCTTCATGGCCTTCAGCGCCGGCGACGACCAGTACCGCTACACGGAACAGGTCGGCATGATGCCGCGAGGCTTCAAGGGCTTTACACAAGGCAGCCCGCAGACCATCACGTTCCCGCCGATCGGCAAGCTGAAGCCCGGCAGCGGCCCGGTGGAGCTGCGGGCCACCAGCGACGCGGGCCTGCCGGTGGAGTACTACGTTGCCTACGGCCCGGCCACGATCGTCGGCGACAAGCTGAAGATCGCCGAGCTGCCTGCCCGCGCGACGTTCCCCATCGAAGTCAAGGTCGTCGCCTACCAGTTCGGGCGCGGGCTGGAGCCGCTGGCGCAGACGGCCGCGCCGGTCGAGCAGACGATCCGGATCGAGAGGCGCTAGCAGGACCTCGATTCGAAAACCATATTCCTGCCCACAATCTTCCTGCCTCTGAGAAAGGCAGGGAGATTATGGGCAGGAAGATTGGGATCACGTGTTCAGGAGGGTTGTGAACTGGACGTCATGTTGATGGATATTGACCCATTGGACGGCTCGCAGCCTGGAGTGGTGGAGGAAGCGCTGTAGGTGTTCTCGCACCGCCGGCAGATGGTTGCCAAGCGCCGTCAGCTTGAATGCGGTGTTCGGGTTGAGCAGGTGGACCTTCTGTCGGGTGGCTTCGCCTCCTGCGCGAAGGACGGGAATCTCGCCGACCACTCTGTCCTCGCCGCCGAAGAAGTGGGTCACGGCTTCGTAATACAGAGGCAGTTGCAGGAAGCTCCCCCAATCGTTGAGCAGCTCGATGAGCAGTTCGCAGAAGCGGACGCCGTCCTCATCGAGTGCCTGCCAGCCTTCCCGACGCACGGAGAACCGTTTCCGGTGCGCGTGCGTCAGCGTTGTGTTCACGAATTCGTGCTGCACGCTCGGCGACCCCAGATTGATAAGCTTTGCCCGGTGCAATTCCATGAGGAACAAGTAGTTGAGCGTCTGTGCGCGGTGTTCGTCGGCCAGCCCTGCAGCGGCCTTCAATTCGAAGAGCGCTCCGCCGCCAACCAGCAAGTCCGCAAAGTACTCCTTGACAAAATCACCGTAGGTTGCCCTGACGCGAGCTTCCACTTGGACGTCCGGAAGACCCCTCCTCCTGCATTCGTCCGCGATCTCGTGCTTGTAAACGTTCTCGTTGAAAAAGCTGCCGTACTCATTGTGCACTGCAAAGGCGGCGCCGGTAACGGCGTAGGCGATCTCTCGGAACACGTCTTCCGACAACGGTCGCACATCCGCATCCACCTGGATCGGCACCGCTCTCCTCCCCAATCTCCCTGCCGGTAATGTTCCTGCCTACGGAAAAGGCAGGAAGATTGTGGGCAGGAAAATTGTGTTTGAGATTTCCTCTACTCAACGCGCCATTCGAGAATGCCGGCGGATTGGCCTTTCTGGAGTTGCACTTCGAGTCGCAGGGCGTCGGTGGTGACCGGCTCGAAGGTCACTCGGTTGTACTTATCCCGCTCGACGCCGTAGTCGGAAGCATCGCGCACGGGCTTCCACTCGTCGCCGTCGCGGTAGAGGACCTGCCACGACTCGGGCACGCGGCAGTTACCCCAGGCGCGGTCGTCGTACCAGTAGACCTCGACAGCGGTTACCTTCTCCGGCTTCTTGAACTCGTACCGGACCCACTCTCGCGTGCCCAGGTGCGGCCACCAGTGGAAGAGCGGGGTGCCGCGTTCGTCGGACTGCTTGGGCTCCTTCTGGTCGTGGATGGCCCGGGTGCTGAAACGCCCCTCGTGCGTCTGGTAGGAAGTGGACACCGTGCTGGTGGAGGCGATGGTCGGCTCGGGCACCGGCTCGGCCAGCTCCGGCTTTTCGGGAATCCAGACCTGGGACCAGCCGCCGCGGTTGAGCCGGACGTAGTTCGGCACGGCGAGCAGACTCCCATCCTCACGCACGATCGCCATCACGCCGCCCAGCAGGTCTTCTTTCCAAACCGCCTTGAGAGGCGCGTCGGGCTTCACCACGACCGAGCGGCAGTGATCGCCGTGGTCGGGATCCTCGATGTTGTAGACCAGCGGCCCGCGCTGGAGCGCGACGCGCCCCCGATCGGCCTCGACGCGCTCGTCGGCGTAGACCCGCTGTACGTCCATGGGCAGGGAAACGTCGACGCGGTCGCCCGGCTCCCACTTCCGGCGCAACGTCGCGTAGCCGTCGACGACTTCGACGTTCTGCACTTGCTCGCCGTTGAGTTTGGTCGCGACTTGGTCTTTTCGATCCGGCCTGGGCGTGTACAGGGCGCTCTCGCCACGGTCGGGCACGCGGACCTTAAGCGCAAACTCCGCGGCCGACTCCGGGTGCAAGATGATCGCCACGTCGCCCTGCCAGGGGTATTCGGTCTGCTGCTCGATTCTGAGCGACGTGCCGGCCACGTCCTCGATGGTCCCCTCGCCGGCCACGAAGTGGTTGACCCAGAGCGTGTCCCGCTCCGCGCTCAGGCTGTACGTCAAGTCCTTGATCGCGATGAGCGCGCGGGGGATGTTGCCCACGCAACAAGGGCAGCCGTGCCAGGGGTATCGCCCCCGCTCGGCGGCCAGCGGGTTCTGGTAGAAGAAATTCTCGCCGGAAAGCTCGATCGCGCCCAGCACGTTGTTGTAGAGCACGCGTTCCTGGACGTCGACGCAGCGGCCCCGGTGGTTCATGCGGTGCATCCGGTCGGCCCAGAAAGAGAGGCCGCAACCGGCGCACGATTCGCAATAGGCGGTCTCGTTGGGCAGATCGAAGTCGCCGCCGAACGCCTCGCCGTGGCCGGTGGAGCCGACCCCGCCGGTGACGTACATCCTGCGGTCCACCGCGCTCTGCCAGATCCGGTCGACCGCCCGGCGGTAGGCATCGTCGCCGGTGAGCATGGCCAGCTCGGCGATGCCCGAATAGAAGTAAGTCGCGCGCACGGCGTGGCCGACCGCATGGGACTGTTCCACGACGGGCAAGTGCGACTGCTGGTAGGCATTGCGGCGTTTCTCGTCGGTGTGGCGGTGGTCGAACAGATGCTTTGCCAGCTCGAAGTACTCGTCCCCCTTGCCCGCCCCCTCGACCTCGTTGACCAGCCGGGCCAGGCGGCAGAGCGCGTAGCCCATGCCAGGGTGGCCGTGGATCCAGTTGCGTTTCGGGGCCGGGCCGAAGGTTTCGCAGAGGTGGTCGGCGCATTTGCGGGCCGCGTCGTACAGCCGTCGGTCCTCGCCCGCCGTGATGCGGTAGTGGGACACGCCGGCCTCGAGGAAATACCCCTGCACGTAGAACTCGTGAGCACCGGTGTTCGTGTAGCGCGGATGGCCGTTGACGATGTGATAGGAGTGGATGTAACCGTCGTCGGCCTGCGCCGCCAGCACGATGGGGATCCACTCGTCGAGCTTCTTGCGCAAGAACGTCTGGGCCTCGGCCAATTCCCGGTCGCCCTGCGGCTCCACGGCCAGCGCGAGGCAGATCGACTCGATCGTGTTGTAGACGTAGGCGTCGCTCCACGGGGCCCCGGTATACTTGCCGGCCGGCTCGCCGCGCAGCACCTTGGCCGCGTGGACGAGATTCAGCAGCTCGCGGCCCCGGCCGCCTTCCTCCATCTGTTCGATGCAGTGGGGAATCCACTTCACGGTGAGCCGCTGGATCTGGTCCTTCCAGAAGCCGTGGACCTTGATCTGCCGGAAATAGACCGGCTCGAGCGGCCGGGCCGGAACGTCGTCTTGGGCGCGGCCGGCATTTGCGGCGCACATCAGGGACGCCGCCAGCGTGCCGGCGGCCGAGGTCCAAAGCGTGTTGCCGTTCACGATGGTTTCCTCCGGTAGTTGCCCAATTCGGAAGCGTTCCAAAGCTCATCGCCCGTGGAGCACGCTGAGCTCGGCCTCGGGCATGGCCCGCTCGAACTCGGCGATGCGGCGCTCGTGGGCCTCGCGGTCGACGCGCACGTAGCAGCAGCCGCAGCGGCAGCCGTTTTCCCGGCCGCAGGTGCCCGCAATATCGTGGTACTCCGGCTGGCGGATCGTGGCTTTGACCAATTCGAGCAGCTCCCGGTAGGCCGGGTCGCGCGTGCTGGAGAAGCCGCCCTTGGTCATTTGACCCCACCCACCGGCCCGTTCGTCCAGCGGGGCCTTGAGTATCCGGCTCTCCTCGGGCAGGACCTTGTTCACCAGCGCGGCGTAAGGCTGCCGGGCCACGTCGCCGCCGAACCGCCGGGCCACGAAATCCCGAAGCTGCTGCTCCGCCTCGCGCACCGGGGCGTGATCCTCGATCCGGTTGAACGAGTAATCGCCGTAGAACTGGCCGTTCAGATCGAGCCAATCCACGATCCGCTGGAAGCTCTCGCGGTCGAGCTCCACCAGCGGCCTGCCGTCCTTGTCCGGGTGGTCTGCGAGCAGGATATGGGCCAGCTTGCCGGCGTGGGCAAAATAGTCCTTGGGCTTGCTGTACCAGGTCTCGCCGTTGCGGTGGGCCAGCTTGACCAGGTCGCCACGCCCGACCAGCGAATCGTACGATCGGGTGAAGCGGTCGGAGTCCTCGTAGGAGCCGATCAGGTTGACGCCCCCCTCGGTCTTCCCCAGCCCGTGGCACTCGATGCAGTAGCGGTCCAGGACCGGCTGCACGCTGCGCCCGAAGCTGAAGCCCCCGTCGTACCTCGGTCCGGCGGGCGGCTCGATCCGGCGCGGGCGCACCTGGGGCATTCGTGCCATCGAGACCGGCGTACCGTGACGCGGCTCGTGACAGCCGATGCAGGTGGCCTCCTCGCCCGGCTGCAAGTAGACCAGGCTCCGCATGGTCATCACGGCCATGCCGTTCTCGTCGAGGAGCTGGAGCTGAAGCGGCGAGGAAGCCGGGGCCTCGAAGGCCACCGAGCCGTCGCGCTCGACCGGCACGGTGCCCAGCACCCGCTTGATGATCTCGTTGCTCACGGCGCTCAAAATCGGCTTGGAGCGGGTGGGCTGGGGGATGATCGCGTTGACGCGCAGCCGCCGGATCGTGCCCCGCTCGGTCGGCTGCGTGCTCTGGTACACGTCCTGGACGAAGAACCGGCCGGTCGTCTTCTCCTCCTTGCCGGCCACTTCCGAGGGGATCGGCGGCGGCATGGGCGTGGGGCGCACGGGGATCGGGTTGAAGCAGGAGACCTCCGGGTCGTAGTAGATCAGCTCCCGGCCGCCGAAGATGTCGATCAGGTAGACGGCGTACTGCTTTTCGTACGGATAGGCCACGAGGAACAGCTCTTCGCTTAGGGGATAGGGCGTGGCCGCCCGGCCTTGGATCCTCCGTTCTTCGACCCGGGGCAGGTCGTCGCGGAGCGGCTCGGCCGCCTTGGTAATTTCACCCCCTAGACCCCCCTCGGGGCTGTTGAACTCGGGCGTGACCCACAAGAGCGGCTCCATCCCGTCCTCGCCGCGGCGCGGGTCGATCACCAGGATCGTGCCCGAGGTGCAGCCGTGGTGATCCGTTCCCGTAGCCACGATCTTGTGCGAGCCGGGGATGGACCGGGCCTCGGCGATCATGCAGGGCGACGAGGAGTAGTTGCCGTAGTAGTGGGCGGTGCCGGTGCCGTCGGGGCGCATGACCCACAGGCTCTGGAACCGCGTGTCGTGCCGGTTGATGTAGTCCCAGCGGGTGTAGATGATCCGGCCGTCGGTCATCACCGAGGGGTTCCATTCGTTGGCCTCGTTGAAGGAAAGCCGCCGGACGTTCGAGCCGTCGGCATCGCAGCGATACAGGCAATACGACGGCACGTAGCGACTGCCGTGGCAGCGACCGAACTGCTGGCTGCGCGTCGAGATGAAGGCGATCCCGCCGTCGGGCAAGTAACAGGGGTCGTAGTCCTCGATCACCACGGTCTTGCGTCCCAGGGCGCCCTCCATGGGGTCGTCCTCGCTGCCGGTGAGCTGGCGCACCGAGCTGCCGTCGACGGCGGCTTCGTAGAGGTAAAAGGCCCTAAGCTGCCCGCCGTCGGCCGTGCAGAAGGCGAAGACCACGCGTTTCGCGTCGTACGACAGCTCGGGGTGGTACGTCATGCCCGGCGGCAGCTTGTCCTCCAACGGCACGGTGGCCCGGGCGTCGTCCTTCCAGTTCTCGAGGATCGTCAGGCCCGGCCCCGGCCTGCTGTGGCAGCCGAGGTACTGGTCGCACATGTGGCCCGGCACCTGGCAGGTCCGCTGGTTCACCAGAATCTTGTCGAAGTCCAGGAGCGGGTGCGAGAGGATGATCCGCCGCCGGAGCTTGCGCACCTGCTCGTAGAGCTTGCGGCGGTCGATGTTCCGCCGGTGCTCCTTGGCGTCGGCGACCTGACGTTCGATCGACTCGAGCTCGCGGGCGAGCGTCGGCTGCCGGGCGCTTCGTTCGACGTAGTCGAGCGTCTGCCGGGCCATCTCCACGGCCCGGTCGAGGTCATCCGCCGAGCCCCTCGCGGCGAGCAGGCCGCCCGCCAACAGAACCGCCACGCCAAAATGCCGTCCCATGGTGCCACTCCTTCGACTCGAGAGGGACGAAAAAGAGGACCAGGCATACCTTCCCGGAACGGCCCGAAGAGCATTTCGGACAGAATATACCTGGTCCCTTTCTTGTTCAGGGCAGGCTTCGTGTATGACAACACGCGGTGTGTGCCAAACATCCTACGTCCGCCGGCCGCGGCGTGTCAATCTTCTTCCGCCGTAGGGACAGGCGGCTCGCCCGTCGAAAACACGGCGATCGGTGCCCCGCCGGCGGGGCCCGGCCGCATGGCTCCCCCGTGCTTGACACCCCATCCTTCCTGCCGATACAATACGAGGTACAGGGCAAGGGGAGACGCACATCTGCGGGAGGACCGGCCATGCGATCCGTCAAAACTCTGGCCGTCGTGGGGGTGCTGGGCATCTGGGTCTTCGCGCCCGGCGGGGCCGCGGCCCAGCAGGTGACCATCGGCACGCCGTACAACAACCTCACCGACGGGTTCTTCGAGAACCTCGGCACGAGCTGGGGGGTGTCGGGGAAGAACTTCTCCTTTCAGCAGGGGGGCGGGCCGACCCATGCCGCCCCCGCCTTCGGCGGCTTCGACCCCAGCGCGGGGCTCAGCGGCGGCTGGGCCTTCAACGGCGGCGGCCTGAACGGCTTCTTCAACTTCAACTACAGCCAGGGATACCGCCAGAGCTTCGTGTCGCAAACGCCCATGGTCACCTTGATGAACGGCCAGCAGGCGTTCTTCTCCGACACCTCGCAGTCGCCGTTCGTGATCGGTCAGATTCCCGTGGTCGGCGGGTTCCCCGTGATGGCCTACGGCTATCCGGGCGGAGCGGGGCCGGCCTATCCCATGTACAATCCGGGCCAAGTAATGCCGGTGACCAACCCGTATAACCCGCGGGTCCAGCAGCTCATCGAGCAACAGGAAGCCCAACGGCGCCGCGAGGCCCAACGCCGTAAGCTGCTCGAGCAGGCGGCCAGGAGGGTGGGGCGGTTTGACCCCGACCAGGCCCCGCCCCGCCGAAACCCCGAGCCGCCGCCACAGGACGCGGGTCTTGGCGGCGGGGGCGACCTGGACCTGCACGGCGAGCCGGGCGGAGCCGGCGCCGAGCCGCCCGTGGCTCGCAACGCCACCCCTGCCGAGCGGCTCGCCGAGGCCCAGGAAAGCTCGGCCGGGCGCCCGGTGCCCAGCGTGGCCGAGGCCCGGCGTTTGCACCAGCTCGAGCAGGGCGGCCAGAACGGCGAGGCGGCGGCGCTGTTCGAACGCGGGCGCACCGCCGAAGACGAGGGCAAGCCGGGCGTGGCCAAGATCTATTACGGCATGGCGCTGGGGCGTGCCACCGGCCCGCTGCGCGAGCAAATCCAGGCCCGGCTCGACGCGCTCAACTCGGCGGATAGCCCGTGAACGATTCCGATACGGCCGACCACCCTTGGCTGCCGTTCGCCGGGATGTTCCAGCCAGACGACCCGGTAGTGCAGGAGTGGCTGGAAATTATCGAGTCGCGGCGGAGCGACTCCGACGCCACCTGATGTGGGCGCTTCTGGCCCGGCTTTCCCCCCGCCCGGCGGCTCCGTAGAATCACCTACGCCGTGTCTTGGCCCGGACCGCCGTGCCCGTTTTCTCCCCGTCGCCGCCATGAAGCAAGACGCCAGAGCCCCCGGGACCTCCGACAGCAGCCTTTCCGTGGGGGTCGCGCCCACTCTGGGGCACGACGCCGATCCCCAGGAGACCGCCGAGTGGCTCGAATCGCTCGACTACGTGCTCAAGACGGGTGGCCCGGACCGGGCGGCCTACCTGCTGGAGCGGCTCAAGAGCCGGGCCTACCGCCGGGGGGTTCGCTACAACGTCTCGGCCACGACCCCCTACGTCAACACGATTCCCGCGGAGCGCCAGCCCGACTACCCCGGCGACCGCGAAATCGAACGCCGCATCAAGAGCATCATCCGCTGGAACGCCATGGCCATGGTGGTCCGGGCGAACCGGCGCAGCGCGGGCATCGGCGGGCACATCTCGACCTACGCCTCGGCGGCCACGCTCTACGAGGTGGCTTTTCACCACTTCCTGCACGGCAAGGAGGGGCGCCAGCCGCCCGACCAGGTGTTTTTCCAGGGTCACTCGACGCCGGGGATCTACGCCCGGGCGTTTCTCCTCGGCCGCCTCAGCGAGGAGCACCTGAAGAACTTCCGCCGCGAGCTGCAAACGGAGCCCGGCGTGTCGAGCTATCCGCACCCCTGGCTGATGCCCGACTTCTGGGAGTTCCCCACCGTCTCGATGGGCCTCGGGCCGATCATGGCCATCTACCAGGCGCGGTTCAACCATTACCTGGTCGACCGGAAGATCAAGCCCGACGCCGAGGCATCGCGCGTCTGGGCCTTCCTCGGCGACGGCGAGTGCGACGAGCCGGAGACACTTGGGGCGATCACCCTGGCCGCGCGCGAGAAGCTCGACAACCTGATCTTCGTAGTCAACTGCAACCTCCAGCGCCTCGACGGGCCCGTGCGCGGCAACGGCAAGATCATCCAGGAGCTGGAGGGGGCGTTCCGCGGCGCCGGGTGGAACGTGATCAAGGTGATCTGGGGCTCGGAGTGGGACCCGTTGCTTAAGGCCGACACGTCCGGGGCCCTGGTCCGGCGGATGAACGAGGTGGTCGACGGGCAGTACCAGAAATACGTCGTCGAGGGCGGCGCCTACGTGCGCGACCACTTCTTCGGGGCAAGCGACGAGCTCCGCAAGCTGGTCGAGCACCTAAGCGACGAGGAGATCCACCGGCTGAAGCGCGGCGGCCACGACCCGGCCAAGGTCTACGCGGCGTACCAGGCGGCCGTCGAGCACCGCGGGGCCCCCACGGTCATCCTGGCCAAGACCGTGAAGGGCTACGGCCTGGGCGAGGCGGGCGAGGGGCGCAACGTCACCCATCAGCAGAAGAAGCTCAACGAGGAGGAGCTAGTCGAGTTTCGCCGGCGGTTCGACATCCCGATTTCCGACGAGCAGGCGGCCCGGGCCGAGTTCTACAAGCCGCCCGAGGACAGCCCCGAGATGCAGTACCTCCTGAAGCGCCGCAAGGCGCTAAGCGGTTTCGTACCCGGGCGGCGCTCGCCGACCATGAAGTTCAAGCCGCCGAAGTGGGAGGATTTCGCGGAGTTCTTCGCCGGCAGCGAGGGGCGCGAGGTGTCGACCACCATGGCCTTCGTGCGCCTCCTGGCCCGGCTCTTGCGCGATAAGAACATCGGCCGTTACGTCGTGCCGATCGTGCCCGACGAGGCGCGCACGTTCGGCATGGAATCGCTCTTCCGCCAGTTCGGCATCTACTCCCACGTGGGCCAGCGCTACGAGCCGGTCGACTCGGACATGTTCCTCTACTACCGCGAGGCGACCGACGGGCAGATCCTCGAGGAGGGGATCACCGAGGCGGGCTCGATGTCGTCGTTCATCGCCGCCGGCACGGCCCACTCGAGCCACGGCGTGAGCATGATCCCGCTGTTCATCTATTACTCGATGTTCGGCTTCCAGCGGATCGGCGACCTGATCTGGGCGGCCAGCGACATGCGGTGCCGGGGGTTTTTGCTGGGAGGGACCGCGGGGCGGACCACCCTGGCCGGCGAAGGGCTCCAGCACCAGGACGGCAACAGCCACCTCTACGCCATGGCCTACCCCAACCTCCAAGCCTACGACCCGGCCTACGCCTACGAAATGGCGGTGATCGTGCTGGAGGGGCTGAAGCGAATGTACTACGAAGAGGAGGACGTCTTCTACTACATCACGCTGATGAACGAGAATTACGAGATGCCCATCCTGCCGGTCCGCCCGGACGGCGGCAGCCTGGCCGAGGGGATCTGTCGCGGCATCTACAAGTATTCCGAGCGCGAGCCGGGCGAGGGCAAGCCGGCGGTGCGGCTCCTGGGCAGCGGGGCCATCCTGCGCGAGACGCTTAGGGCGCAGGAACTCCTCGCGGAGAAGTTCGGCGTGGGGAGCACCGCCTACAGCGTGACCAGCTACAAGGCCCTCTACCAGGACGCCCGGGCGTGCGACCGCTTCAACCGGCTGCACCCGGACCAAGAACCGCGCCGGCCCTACGTCGAAGAGGTGCTCAGTGGCGGGTCGGGCCCGGTGGTGGCCGCGTCGGATTACGTCTCGGCCGTTGGGCTCTCGATCGCGCCCTGGGTGGGACCGAACTACACCGTGCTGGGCACCGACGGCTTCGGCCGCTCGGAAGCCCGCAAGGAATTGCGCCGTTTCTTCGAGGTCGACGCCGAGAACATCGTCCTGGCCGCGCTGGTGGAGCTTGCCCGCCAGGGCGAATACCCCCGCGAAAAGTTGGCCGAAGCCATCAAGACCCTCGATGTAAACCCGGAGAAGCCGAACCCGGTGACGTCATGAGCATCGACTTCAAGCTGCCCGAGCTGGGCGAGAACATCGAGAGCGGCGACATCGTCAACGTTCTGGTGAGCGAAGGCCAACAGATCGCCGCCAACGACGCGGTCTTCGAGCTGGAAACCGACAAGGCGGTGGTCGAGATCCCCTGCCCCCACGCCGGCAAGATCGGCAATATCCACTGCAAGAAGGGGGACACGGTCCAGGTGGGTCAAACGCTGCTTACGGTCGAGCCGGCGGAGGAAACAGCAGCAGCGGAAGAACCAGAACCGGAAGATACACAAGAAGAAGCTGTGCAAGAAGAAACCCCACCCGAGCCGCTCGCGGCTTCGCAACCAAGCGAGCAACCGATTGCGAAGCAGCAAGCGGCTTCCAGGGAAAAGGAAGAACCCGGCCCGATCCCCGCCGGGCCGGCCGCGCGGCGGATCGCTCGGGAAACGGGTGTCGATCTCCGCAGCGTCACCGGCAGCGGGAAGCACGGGCGCATCACGCCCGAGGACGTCCGCGCCGCGGCCGGGGGCGCAGCGCCGCCGCCGGGCGCGATGCCCGAGCCGGCCCAGCCGCCCGGCGAGCCGGGCCAGGACAACTGGGGACCGGTCCGCCGCGAGAAGATGCCGCGGATTCGCCGGACCATTGCCGAGCAGATGGCCCGCTCCGCGAGCGCCATCCCCCACGTGACCAACTTCGACGATGCCGACGTGACGGACCTGGAGCACCTGCGCAAGGGCGTGCCGCCGGGCTTCCTGGGCGAGAACGTGAAACTCACGGCCATGGCCTTCGTCATCAGGGCGGTCGCCCTGTCGCTCCGGCAGCACCCGGCGCTGAACGCCAGCATCGACCTGGAAAAGCAGGAGATCACGTACAAGCAGTACGTCAACGTGGGCGTGGCCGTGGATACGCCGCGCGGACTGGTCGTGCCGGCGCTGCGCCACGTCGACCGGCTCTCGATCCCCCAGATCGCCCGGGAGCTGGTCACGCTGGCCGAGAAGGCCCGCCGGGCCGATTTCGCGGTCGAAGACCTCCGCGGCGGGACGTTCACCGTGAGCAACTTAGGCGCGGTCGGCGGCGCTTACAGCACCCCGATCATCAACCACCCCGAGGTGGCCATCCTGCTCTTGGGCCGCTCGCGCTGGACGCCGGTGGTCCGGGAAGGGGAGATCGTACCGCGGCTGATGATGCCCTTGAGCCTGTCCTACGACCACCGTCTGATCGACGGTGCCACGGCCGGTCGGTTCCTCAACGGGGTGATCGACTACCTCCAGTCGCCGGGCAAGCTGTTGCTGAGTGGAGAGTGGAGAGTGGAGAGTTGAGGGTGAAGGGTGAAGGGTGAAGGGTGATAGCCGCGGGCGGAAGCCCGCGGAGGGTTGGAGCAGTGGAGAACGAGGAAAAACGGTTAGAAGGAAGAAGATGAAGACACAGCTCGTCGTTCTGGGCGGGGGGCCGGGCGGATATGCGGCTGCGTTTCTGGCCGCCGACCTGGGTATGGAAGTCACGCTGGTCGATAGGGAACCGCGTCTGGGCGGCGTGTGTCTGCTCCGGGGGTGCATTCCCTCGAAGGCCCTTCTGCACGTGGCCAAGGGCATCGCCGAGGCCGAGCACATGGCCGATTGGGGCGTCGAGTTCAAGAAGCCGAAGATCGACGTCGACAGGGTCCGCAAGCAGAAAGAGAAGGTCGTTGCCACGCTCGCCGGCGGGCTCGGGCAACTGGCGAAGAAGCGAAAGGTGAAGGTCGTGCGTGCCCGGGCCACGTTCGCCGACTCCAACACGCTGAAGCTCGAAGCAGCAGACGACGAGCCGCTCGACGACGACCGGATCGAATTCGACCACTGCATCCTGGCCACCGGCTCGCGCCCGGCGGCGGTGCCCGGCCTCGACGTGGACGACGACCGCGTGATGAACTCCTCTGACGCCCTGGAACTGCCCGACGTGCCCGGGCGGCTATTGGTCGTGGGCGGGGGGTACATCGGGCTCGAGATGGGCACGGTCTACGCCGCCCTGGGGAGCAAGGTGACCGTGGTCGAGATGACCGACGGCCTGCTGCCCGGCGCCGACCGCGACCTCGTCCGCCCGCTGGCAAAACGCCTGGAGAAGCAGTTCGAGGGCATCTATCTGGACACCAGAGTCACCTCGCTCGAAGCAGGCGGCGACGCCGTGCGCGTCACGCTCGACGGGGAGGTCGACGAAAAAGAGCAGCGTTTCGATCGCGTGCTGGTCTCGGTGGGCCGGCGCCCCAACAGCGACAACCTGGGATTGGAAAACACCCAGGTGGAGCTCGACGATCGCGGGTTCGCCTTGGCCGACGAGAAGCAGCGGACCGCCGATCCGGCCGTCCTGGCCATCGGCGACGTGGCGGGCGAGCCCATGCTCGCGCACAAGGCGGCCCATCAGGGCAAGGTCGCGGTCGAGGCCCTGGCGGGCGAGCCGGCCGCGTTTGCACCTCGGGCCGTCCCCGCCGTGGTCTTCACCGATCCGGAAATCGCCTGGGCGGGCGTGACCGAAACCGTCGCCGAGCGCGAGGGGCGCGAGATAAAGACCGCCGTCTTCCCCTGGGCCGCCAGCGGCCGGGCCCAGGCCGTGGGGCGCACCGAGGGGCTCACCAAGTGGGTCATCGACTCCGCGACTGAGCGGGTGATCGGCTGCGGGCTCGTGGGTTACGGCGCCGGCGACTTGATCGGCGAGGCCGTGCTGGCGGTGGAGATGGGCTGTGCCGTGCGCGACGTGGCCGAGACCATCCACCCGCATCCCACGCTCAGCGAGACCCTGGGCACCGCCGCCGAGGTCCACTTGGGCACGGCCACGGACCTCTACCGGCCGAAGCGGAAGTAGCCGAGAGAGGCGTGGCTGTAGCGGAATTCGTAAGCGCTTTGTTCGTTGTAGGAGGCGACTCCCGTCGCCGAGTCGCGCGACTCCGGTTCCGGTCGGCGTCTGGAGACGCCTCCTACAGTGGGTTTGCGAGAGGCGCGGCGCGCAGAGCGATCCGCCGCGCACTCCGACTCCGAATTGCGCAAGCGGCGGGAATCACGTCTCCGAGGGCGCCCGGCGAACTCCTACGGATTCGACGGCCGCTGCTGCGGAGGGGCGGTCGCGATACCCGGCCGGACCCGCTTCTGCACGTCCGTCTCGAGCACGCCGAACGTCGCCTCGTGGCGCTGCAACGTAAGCGTCAAGGCGTGCAGCATCCGCTTGGCCGTGTAGAAGTTGGTGATGATCCGCTGGGTGACGGGGATCGGGCTGGTAGGCACGCCGAAGGGTTGCGGGTTGAGCCCGAAGTCGATGATCAGCTCCTCCGGGGTCCCGGTCACGCGGCAGAAGTTGGCGTACGTGGCGATCACTTTGGAATCGTCGATCTCCACCTGCACGCGCTGCTGCTGAGGGGCGGGCTGGCCCTGCGCGGCGGGCGCCGGGGCGGAAGCCCGAGTCTGCTCCTGTTCTTGTTCGGATTCCGGCTTGTCTGACTTGGCCACAGATTGCTCCTTTACTGGGAAACGGGTCGCTTTCGGCGCCGGCACGTCCGCCGGACGCCGGTCCAGATCGTGGTTCGGGGCTTCGGCCGACGGGGTGTAGGCCCCGGGCCTTCCCCGCGGCACACACTGCCCGTACTGCAAAAGGATAGATTATACAAGACCTGCCGAGACGAAAAAGGGACCGGTCTCGTGTCCGGGAAAAAGGGTCAGGACCCTTTCGCCGGAACGGCCCGAAGGGTGCTTCGCACAAAAGGGTCCTGACCCCTTTTCCCTCCTACTTAGTCCCCGCCCGGCGCCCCCTGGAATCCCAGGGACCGCAGCGGCCGCGACTTGGTCACCTCGGTGAGCTTCACCGCCACGATCTGGTCGTAGGGGAGGATGACCATCCGGGCCCCGAGCGAGTCGGGCGTGGCACGCTCCAAGAGCAGCAGCCCCTCGCCCGTGCGGAACCCCGAAAAGACGATCTGCTCGTTCAAGGCCGTAATCGCCACGGCCCGGCGGGGCATCTCGGCCGGCCAGGCCGTAAACAGGTCTTTCCAGGTAGCAGTGGGGGCTCCCATCTCAGCGTGGCCTTCCCGGGGTGCAAGCAGTGCTGTCATACGATCTGCTGCTCAATTCTAGCCCGATGCGGCGAAAGGCGGAACCGGGTCACGCCCGCGCCTACGGGCTCTCTTGTTGCAGTCCAGCCTGTCGGCTGCCTGCGTGGCGAGAAGGTCAAAGGCTGTCCGAAGAGTCCGTAGTGACCGCATTCATGCGGTCCTGAACGCGCCAAAGCCCGCCCTTTCGCACAGCTAAACCCGATGAATCGGGTCACTACAAACACTTCTCGGACAGCCTCTCAGTCAAAGACAGGCTAGAGCCTGGACTCCAACGGGAAAAACCGGCCTGCCTCAAGTTGCTGGCAAACCTTGCCGATTATTCCGACAGCGCGGATTAGCTAGAGTTTGCGGGTTCGTAACCGCGCCCTCGGCTTTGCCTAGATTCGCAGGTATGCCCCATTCACCCAAACCCGACAGTCTGCCGGCCGCCCTCCAACTCCGGGCACGTTCGCAGGCTGGGAAGCCCTGACATGAAGGAAGCCCGCATCTCGATCGGCACGATTCTGATCTCGACCTGGGCGCTGGCGACCGTGGTCGGGCTGGGGGGCTGCCGGGCGATCGACTTTAAGGGGCAGGCTATCGAGGCGCCGTTGCCGGCGACCGTCGAGCCGCCCCGCGAGCTGTCGATGGTCTCGCTGCCGACCTACCGGCTGGAGCCACCCGACGTGCTCCAGATCGAGATGCTCAAGATGGTGCCCCTGCCGCCGTATCGCATCCAGCAGTACGACGTGCTCCAGATCCAGGCGGCCGGCACCCTGATCGACCAGCCGATCTTCAACCTCTTCCTGGTCGAGGCGGAGGGGACGGTCAATCTCGGCCCGGCCTACGGGACGGTGCGCGTAGCGGGCATGTCGGTCGACGAGGCCACGCGCGTCATCACCCGGCACCTCGAGGAAATCGGATTGGCCGCGCCCGAAGTCTCGGTGCAGTTGGCCCAGGCGTCGGGCACGCAGCCGGTCACCGGGCAATACCTGATCGGGCCCGACGGCACGGTGAATCTGAAGAAATACGGCTCGGTCCACGTGGCCGGCAAGACGATTCCCGAGGCCCAGCTCGCCTTGAAGCAGCATCTAGCCCAGTTCTTCGACTCGCCGGAGATCTCCTTGGAGGTGCTGGCGTACAACAGCAAGGTCTACTACGTGATCACGGAGGGAGCCGGGCTGGGCGACAGCATCGTGCGCATGCCGGTTACGGGCAACGAGACGGTGCTCGACGCGATCAGCAACGTCGGCGGGCTCTCGCAGGTTTCGAGCAAGAAGATCTGGGTCGCCCGGCCCGCCCCGGGCGGCGTCGGCTGTGACCAGATCCTGCCCGTCGACTACCAGGCCATTACCCGCGGCGGTCTGGCGGCCACCAACTACCAGCTTCTGCCCGGCGACCGCCTGTTCGTCTCCGAGGACTCCACCGCGGCGCTGAACAACTGGATCGCCAAGGTCCTCAATCCGATCGAGCGCCTCGCCGGGGTCACGTCGCTGGGCGCTTCGACCGCCCGCAACCTCCAGACCTTGGGACGTAACTTCAACCTGGTGCGCGGCCGGACGTCGCTCATCTTTGGGCCCTAACGAACCACGAAGACACCCACGGCGACCGGGCCGAACGAGCGGCCCTCGATCGCCCCATGCAAGGAGAGACCTCGGATGCTCCGGCCCCTTAGCGTCGTGCGATGGATCGCCCTGTGCGGTCCGGCGTTCTGGCTCTTCGCAAACGTCGGGACGGCCTGGTCCGACTCTTGCCCGCCCGTGACCATCTCGCCCCGGCCCTTCTACGGAGGGTGCACGACGTGTATTCCGAACGTGGGCAGTTTCGGCTACTACCCGACGACCTGGCGGCGTTGGCCGGGCGAGGAGCGACGGGCCGAGACCTTCCCGCAGTCGATCGGCGCGGAGAGCATCCCCGCCCCGGAGCCTGAAGGACCGATGCCCGCGCCGTTTGGCGAGCCGGGGCGTGTACCCGGCGGGATGCCGCTGCCCGACGCGACCTTGCCCGACGGCCCGCCATCGGGCCCGCTGGGCGGCGATTCCCTGCTTCCGCCCGAGGAGCCGGTGCCGGAAAGCCCGCCGCTGCCCGGGGCTGAGCAGCCGGCCGAACCGCCGGCCGAGGTGCCCGCGGAACCGAACCCGATGCCGCTAAGCCCCGGCGGTTTGCCCGATTCGTTCGGGCCGCCGGAGAGCCCGATCCCCGAGCCGTCGCCGTTTCCCGGCATGGAGAACCCGCCGTCGGCCGAGCCTCCCGGGGCGTCTGGATTGCCCGAGCCGGAGCCGGCGCTCCCCGGAGAGCCGGCTACCCCTGTGCCGCTGGACCCCACGGGAGAAGACCCCATACCGGGCCTGCGCTCGGTGCCAACCGACGGGGGCGCGGCCGCGGCGGCGCCCATGCCCGACGATATCCTCAGCGCGCCCTCCCTGGTGCCGGCGACTCCGCCGATGCCCGGCGACGCCGCGGAGGCCCCGGCGCCCACCCGGGCAACGCGGTCCGAGATCGCTTCGACGCAAGGCGAGCCGGCGGGGTCCGCGCCGGAGTCCGCGGGCATCCTGCCCACCGAAGCCAAGGATGAATGGGTCGCGAGCCGGACCGAGTGGAGGTCGTCGCACGCCCCCACGCCCGCCATCCAACGGCCGGGCGACGAACCGGCCGACGACGCGGCCCAGGAGCCGGGCGAGCACCTGCAAGCCGACCCCGCCGCCCTGCCGATTGCCGAACTGCCGCCCGTGGCGCCGCTGCCGCCACACGACGAGGCGGCCCCCGAGTCGGACACGAACGCCCACGGGGAAGCGCACGGGGACCTGGAGCCCGTGGCTCCGGCCGATGCCCCGACCCTAAGAATACCCCAGGACGAGCCGCCGTCCTCGCTGGAAGTGTCGTCGCCGGAACCGCCCTCGCCGAAAACGTCCTCGCTGAAGCCGGCGGCCTTTATCGTCGGGCAGGCGGCCCCGCTCGATCCCGGCGACAGCCGCCCGGCCGACCTGGACGGCTTCTGTCTCTACGAGCTGAGCGCCAACGAGCGCTGGGTGGAAGGGGATTCCCGCTGGTCGGCGGAGTACAGCGGGCGAAAGTACCTCTTCTCCAGCCGGCGGCACCGCGACCAGTTCCTGGCCGACCCGACGCGCTACGCGCCGGCCTACGCCGGCCATGACCCGGTCCTGGCCGTCGAGGCGGGCCGCCGCATCCCCGGCAAGACCGATTACTGTGTGAACTACGACGGCCGGCTGTACATGTTCTCCAGCGGCGTGACGCTGGCCCGGTTCCAGCGCGATCCGGGGCGATACGCGTCACGAGAATGAGTCCTGCGCAGCGAGTGGACGGGTGCCAGCGGCAGCTTGTCTGCCGCTGCTTGAAGCAGCAGGGGCGGACAAGCCGCCCCTGGCACCCAAGCCGCTCCTGGCACCCAAGCCGCTCCTGGCACCCAAGCCGCCCCTGGCACCCAAGCCGCCCCTGGCACCCAAGCCGCCCCTCGCACCCAAGCCGCCCCTGGCACCCAAGCCGCCCCTGGCACCCACGCGATCGTTCGCGACGACGGGCACGGGCCCGTCCGTTCCGAGCTC
>Ga0180437_10002147_pt1 | contig 32197 bp, 19 predicted proteins | sample SS_ome_4_FD_132410 | JGI IMG/M metagenome (GOLD analysis project Ga0180437, IMG submission 132410) | Hypersaline lake sediment archaeal communities from the Salton Sea, California, USA - SS_3_D_1 metaG | ecosystem: Environmental > Aquatic > Non-marine Saline and Alkaline > Hypersaline >... | reverse complement strand
TACGTGATTGCCGACCTGGGCAGTGCCAACGGCACCAAGGTCAATGGCGTCCAGATCAATCAGCCCTGCCCACTGCGCCATGGAGATATTGTCGTCCTGGGCTCCGATCAGTTGGTCTTTCGGTAAGGATAGCTCGTCGTACAAAGGGTTCCAACCCAGGGCTGGCTGGTTGTCATCCGGTCTATTCCAAGCGTTTTTTGACACCGTTGAAAGTCGTGATCGGGGTCTGCCGGTGCTGGGGCCTGCATAATCGCTGCGTCCACCTGTGCTCGTGGCCTGCCCGGCGCTTCTGGCTCCGACGCTCAGGTTGTCTCTGAGGGCGGGCGCGCGCACGTCGAGACGCCTGCCTGTGATGCCCTGCGTCATTTCTGGGTCTGCTGGCGCAGGGTCGCGTGGTCAGTCGTCGTGGCCTGCTGTTGGTGCACCTGTTTTCCCGCGGCGCTACTTTCTGCAAGTGAATGACGGCCTGCCAATGACAGCACACGTCATAGTGAGTGAGGTGCATGCACGTGCTGCTCGGATTAGTTCTCTCTATCCTCGTCAGTCTGACCACCACGGCGCTGTACGTGGCCCTGGTCTGGTGGCTGGATCGCCATGAGAAGGAGCCGCTGAGCCTGGCAGCGGCTGCCTTTTTGTGGGGGGCGATACCAGCCGTCCTGGCTTCGCTTGTCGCCGAGCTTCTGTTCGACGTTCCGCTCGTGGCGTTGGGCGAAGGTGTGGCTTACCAGTTGGTCAGCGACAGTATGATCGCACCAGCCGTAGAGGAGGTCGTCAAAGCTGTCGCCTTGCTAGGTCTCTTTGTCTTCTGGCGGCACGAATTTGACAATGTCCTCGATGGTATCATCTATGGCGCGTTGGTGGGCTTTGGCTTTGCCATGACGGAAGACATTTTTTACTCTGTCGCGAGCCTGGGTGAGGGCGGATGGGGTGACTGGGGCATGATCGTCGTTATGCGGACCCTCCTCTTCGGACTGAATCACTCCTTTTTCACCGCCCTGACGGGCATTGGGTTTGGCTACGCCCGCCTGGCCCGCGAACGCTGGAAGCGTTGGCTGGCACCCCTGGTGGGTCTGGGTGCGGCCATCACCTTTCACGCGATCCACAACCTGGGGGCCTCGCTGGCCGAGGTAAGTTGTCTGACCATCCTGTTCAGTATCGTAGCCGATTGGGGTGGCGTGCTGGTTGTGGCCACCATTGCCCTGGTCACGGCTCGCCAGGAGCAGCGATGCATCGCTGCCGAGTTGCGCGATGAGGTTGCCAGCGGCACCTTGTCGGCCCGGGAATACGAAACCGCTCAGTCCTACCGGCGACGCTCCGCCACCCGTTGGCGTGCCCTGCGAGCCAGAGACTGGCGAGCCTGGCGACAATGGGGCCGCCTGTTCCAACTGGCCACTGACCTGGCTTTCAAAAAGCGACAGTTCCGCGTCATGGGTGACGAGAAAGACAACGCAGCGCGCATCGCCCACTTGCGAAGCAGGATCGTGACCCTCCGCCGGGAGATGGGCCTCATCGTCGCCTCTGCTTTCTGCACTCATTGTGGCACGCCCCTCCTGGCCAACGATGCTTTCTGCCGCACATGCGGCCAGCCAACTTGACTTTTCCATTCACTTCTTGTAGAATGTCCATCACTAGCGGTCAAAGCTGACGAAACTGAAGTGCCGCTTCCCTCGGCACTCCGTTGAGGACTTGAATTGAGCCTCTATCAAAGCACGCCTCATCACCTCGACTTTGGCCATTTTCCGTGTGGTTCTGGAAAAATGGCCAAAGTCCAGATCTCGGTAGAGGCTCTTTTTTTGTTGGACATTGTGCGTTGAGAGTGTGATTCTCTGACACGGATTTGAAGCTGAACCACATCGTGCGCAGCCACGACCGCAATCGGTGCCACATGGCTGTGGCGTCTTTTTCATCGTCCAAATTGGACGACGTCACTCAATAGGCTCTGGAGACGTCGTACACTCTTATCCACATAGCATTTTGTTCAAGGAGGTTCGTTCAATGGATCTGGTCATACTTTTTACTCCCCTAGCCGGTATCTTTGCCTTGATCTTTGTCGGCATCTTTGCCAGGTGGGTTATCAAGCAGGAGGCCGGCACATCCCGCATGCAGGAGATCGCTTCCTTCATCCAGCAGGGCGCTAGCGCCTTCCTGAAAAGAGAGTTCCAGACGATCGCCTATTTCATTGTTGGCTTGGCGTTGCTGCTCTTCCTTGTCATGCCCCGGGGTTCGAACGTGCAGATCGCTGTCGGGTTCATCACCGGGGCACTTCTCTCGATGTTGGCCATCACCATCGGGATGAGCGTAGCCACCAGAGCCAACGTGCGCACGACTCAGGCGGCCAGGACTTTGCCAGGCAAAGCCCTGACCATTGCCTTTCGCGGTGGGGCGACCATGGGATTGACCATCGTGGCTTTTAACCTGCTGGGCATTTCTATCCTGTCCATCCTCTTTGGCGTGGGACCGGACAACCCCGAGCGCGTGAGCCTCCTGGTGGGCTTTGGCTTCGGGGCCAGCGTCTCGTCGCTGTTCGCTCAGCTTGGCGGTGGGATCTACACCAAGGCCGCCGATGTGGGGGCAGACCTGGTGGGCAAGGTGGAGTTTGGCATCCCAGAGGACGACCCGCGCAATGCGGCAGTGATCGCCGACCTCGTGGGCGACAACGTGGGCGACTGTGCCGGCCGGGGGGCCGACCTCTTTGAGTCGGGCTCCGACAACCTTGTGGCAACCATGATCATGGGGTTGGCCTTCATAAATCCCATTGGCGACTTTCCTGGCTATGGTTTCAACGCCGTGCTCTTTCCCCTACTCACCCGCTCCATCGGCGCCATTGGCGCCGTACTCGGTGTCGCAGCGGTGCGAGGATCGGGCAAAAGGAACCCCATCGCCTCTCTAAACCTTGGCTTTCTCACCACTGGCATCTTTTCCCTGGCTGCCTTCTTTGTGCTGTCCAACTGGGTGATGAATGATATGCGGCTCTTCTGGTGCCTCAGCCTGGGGCTGTTCGGTGCCCTGGCCAGCGCGCTGATCGTGCAGTATTACACTGGCGCCGGGGTAAAGCCGGTGCAAGAGATCGCTAAGGCTGCCACGAGCGGCCCTGGCATCAACATCATCACTGGCATGGCCTATGGCTTTGAGAGCGCCGTACTGCCCAAGATCCTCATTGCCGTGATCAACGTAGTCGCCTACATGATCATGGGCGGTGGGGTGGTGGGCTTCTTTGGCATCGCGGCAGCCACGCTGGGCATCACCGAGATGAAGGGCGTTATCATGGCTGCAGATGCTTTCGGCCCCATTGCCGATAATGCCGGTGGCATCGCCGTGCTGTCGGGCCTCGGTGAGGAAGTGAGAAAGTCGGCCGATGTCCTCGATTCGGCGGGCAACATCGCCAAGGCCATCACCAAGGGCTACAGCATGTCCACGGCCTTGTTGACCTCGGTGGTGATTCTCTTTACCTACATCACCGAAATCAGCCGCCACCTGGGCGAACCTCTAGCCGATGTCGTTTACAACGCCAAGTTCGCTCTGGTAGACCCAATCAACATCACAGGCATCATGATCGGCTCGACGATCCCCTTTCTTTTCTCTGCCCAGGCTATTCGGGCGGTGGGTCGCACGGCCTACAAGGTCGTTGACGAGGTGCGGCGGCAGTTTAAAGAGATACCAGGGCTGCTGGAGGGCAAGGCCAACGCCGACTATGCAACCTGTGTAGACATTGCCACCCGAGAGTCGCTGAAGGGGATGATCTTGCCCACCATGTGGGGAGTGGTGTTCCCCATAGCCATAGGCTTCATTTTCAACGTGTGGGCCCTGGCTGCCTTTCTTATCGGCGTCAAGATCATCGGCGCCACCCTGGCCATGTTCATGTTCAACTCTGGTGGCGCCTGGGACAATGCCAAAAAGTTCATCGAGGATGGGAATCTGGGCGGAAAAGGTTCGCCCGCTCACAGGGCGGCCGTCATCGGCGACACGGTCGGGGATCCACTCAAGGACACCGCTGGTCCGTCCCTGCACATCCTCATCAAGCTGCAGAATATCCTGGCCATCACTTTGCTGCCTCTCTTTATCGAATACGGCGCAAAGTGGTGATCAGGCGCAACTGTAAAGACAGACGTGAGGTCGAATTGCTGATGACGGCGGAGGCACGCGCATAGCAGCACCGGCGTTGACAGAACAAGCATTACAGGGGTGGTCGTGGAGAAACGGCCATCCCTGTTTCTGTCTTTGCCCTGCCCGTGCTCCTATGATATACTACTTGGGGGGGCAAGTGCAGCGCAGCGGAGATGCGCTGCAAGAAAGGAGTCGATCATGTTGCGCAACAAGAGAGCCAACCACAGGATAGGGATAGCTTTCAGCCTGGCCGTACTCGGCGTGGTGGTGCTGTGGGTGATGATGACCAACATAGCACTGGCACAGGGCCCCATCAACCTGGACGGCGTGGGGGATGACTGGGACCCAGCCTGGCAGGTAGCAACGGACGCTCTGGATGTGTTCATCACCGGCCCAGGCACGCATCCCCACGAGGCTCCAACCTATGCCCGTAGCGGCTACGACGCCATCGGCCTATGGGCCCATTACTCGGCCGCCGATGAGGCGTGGTATTTTCGCCTGGATGTGGATGGGCGCGTCGGTGACTCGGACAGCGTGACCGGTACACCCGGCAACCTGGGCGTAGGGACGCATGGGCCAGATGGCGGTCCGCTGGGAATCGACAGCGATGGTATAGGACCTGCAGAGGCGTACAGGTTGAGGGTCCAGTATGAGAGCGGTGGCGGTTTCGCCAGGGCTGAACTGGGGAATGATCCCACCATTCTGCCTGGCGTGCTCTCCACCACGACCGGCGAGTTGGTCGGGCAGGGCATCTATAGCATGACAGTGCCTGGCATCATCGAGTGGGCTTTTGACCGGGAGACCATTTTTCCCACCGCAACAGCTCATGCCCAGTTGTGGGTATCGGCCCAGATGGGAGACAACAGCGACAGCGTGTCCGATGACGAGGTCGCATCCACCCTGCTCGTCGCTCTGGATCAGGTGGCTCAATGTGCGGCGGTGGCCATTGTCGTTGGCGATGACGCGACCTTCCCAATGAACTATGCGATTCCCACCTCGGCTACGCTGGGAGTCAGCGATGTGGTGCTGGCGGCAGACGTGCCAACGGGAACAACGTTCCTTGGTGCCAGTGCTGGCGGCGTTGAGTCGGGCGGAGTGATCACCTGGTCGCTGGGCGATCTGTCGCCCGGTGATGCTGGCCAGGTCACGTTCGATCTGCGGGTGGACGATCCGTTGACCTCCCTGACCATCGACAGCGAGATGACCTGCGCCGAAGGACTGGTCCACCAAGCCACGGTCGTTTGTCTGGTGCTCCAGCCTACCCCCACCCCGTGGCCTCCGACGCCGACACCCACCCCGACCCCAAGCCCGACACCGACGCGTCCAGCGACCCCGCACAGGCCGCCGGGAGAAATTCCCGAACCGGCGACGGTAAGCCTGGCGTTGGGCGGCCTCGGCGGACTGATTGGCTTCGCGGCATTGCGCCGGCGATCGAGGCGGCAGACCTGAATGGTAAGTAAGGAAGGTGACGACTTTGAAACCGTCGTGGCAGAGGGCTGTCTTTGTGATCCTGGTGACTGTGATTGGGCTGCTAGTCTGGATCTCCCCTGCTGAGCAAACCTTGGGAGACGTCGTCAAGTTGATCTACCTCCACGGCGCGCTGGCGCGGACGGGGTTGGTGACGTTCGGTGCAGCAGGCCTGCTGGGGTTAGTCGCTCTGGTCGTACCCCGGCCGGCCTTGACGGCCTGGTGTGGCGCCGCTGGAAAAGCCGCGCTGGGGATCTGGATCGTCTATTCTCTCTCCAGTATACTCTCCACCTACATGGCCTGGGGCGTGCTGGTCGCCTGGAACGAGCCGCGCGTCGTGGCCAGCATTCAGGTGTTGGCGGCGGCGCTGCTCATCGCCGGGGTCAACTATTTCGTCGATCACCCTCGCTTCACGGCAGCCGCCAACCTGGTCCTGGGCGGGCTGGTTTGGTGGCTCACTCAACGTGCGGCGATCATCCGCCACCCCCTTAATCCCATCGGCGAGTCTGACTCTGCCGCTATCAAAGGATTCTACGTGGCCCTGTTGCTGGCTTGCTTCCTGCTGTCTGCCTTTGTTGTTTATTGGTTCCGTCAAAGAGGGACAGGAGTTGATGCATGAAAATCGTAACGGTTAAAGAGATGCGCCACCTCGAACAGACTGCCGACGCGGACGGCCTGTCTTATGCAACAATGATGGAGAACGCCGGGCGCGCCGTCGCTACGGCGATAGCGCAGCGCACGGCGGCTGAGGGCCTGCAGGTGCTGGCTCTGATCGGGCCGGGCAACAACGGCGGCGACGGGCTGGTGGTCGCCCACTACCTGCACGAGGTAAGCGCCGAGGTGACGTGCTACATTTGGAAACGCCGGGTCAACGACGACCAGAACTTTCGCCGGGTCGTCGAGGATGGGATCCCCGTTGTGTGGATGAAAGACGATGGCGATCTGACTAATCTGCGCCGGCATGCCACAGCGGCCGATGTGATCGTCGACGCGCTCCTGGGTACCGGCGCTTCCCGCCCCATCGGAGGTGCGCTCAAGGTGCTGTTGAATACTGTCAAGATTGTTCTCCAGAAGCGCGCAGCGGCGCACCGCCCCACTCTTGTTTCACCCACCTGGCCCACTGCACCCTCTGACTCACCCCTGATCGTCGCCGTGGACCTGCCCACCGGCCTTGACGCCGACACCGGTGCGCTCGATCTGGCGACGCTGCTGGCCGACCTGACGGTGACGTTTGCCTGTCCCAAGCGCGGCCAGTTTCTCTTTCCCGGTGCCGACGCGGTGGGCGAACTCCTCGTCGCCGACATCGGTGTGCCGGAGGTGTTGACGGCGGACGGAGACTTGCAGCTTATCACTGCCGAAAGAGTCTGCCGGTTGCTGCCAGCTCGGCCGCTTCAGGCGCACAAAGGGACGTTTGGCAAGGCGATGATCGTTGCCGGATCGATCAACTACACCGGTGCAGCGGCGCTGGCGGCGGCTGCCGCCACGCGGGTGGGCGCCGGACTGGTGACGCTGGCTTTGCCGAGGGTGCTTCACGGTGCGCTGGCTGCCACTGTCACCGAGCCGACTTTTTTGCTCTTGCCTCACGACATGGGTGTATTGGCTCCTGGTGGCTCGAAAATCTTGGCCGAAAAGTTGCCCAACTATCAGGCTCTCCTCATCGGGCCGGGCCTGACGACCGAAAAGCCGACAGTTGAGTTTGTGGAGGAGTTCTTTGGGCAGGCGGGAGGAGAACGCAAACGACCCAGGAAAAGTATCGGTTTCCTGGCTCCTACTCAGAAAGAGATCGACGAACAGGCAGGGGAGGGCCTGGCGTTGCCGCTCATGGTGGTGGACGCCGACGCGCTCAACATCCTGTCTGGCTTTGAAAAGTGGTGGGAGCTTGTGCCGGCGCGCAGCATCCTCACGCCCCACCCCGGCGAGATGGCCCGGCTGGTAGGCGAGGAACTGGATCGAGACGCGATCCTGGCTGACCGTTGGGGTGTGGCCCGGCGCATGGCCGCCGAGTGGAACCAGGTGGTGGTGCTCAAAGGAGCCTTCACCGTCGTCGCCGCACCCGACGACCAGGTGGCGGTCAGCCCCTTTGCCAACCCTGGCTTGGCCTCTGGCGGCACCGGTGACGTGCTGGCCGGCACCGTCGTCGGCTTGCTGGCGCAGGGGCTGGCGACGTTCGAGGCGGCGGTGGCCGGCGTGTATCTCCACGGCCTGGCCGCAGAGCTTGTCCGCTCCGAGCTGAGCAACGCTGGCATGGTCGCCTCCGATCTGTTGCCGGTTTTGCCAGAGGCGATCCGTTTGCTGAGGACGGGGGGGATTTGCTGATCCCCGCCAGCAAACCTGGCGGTCAGACCTCGATGCTCGTATTCTCTGCCTGCAAGTACCGGCAGGCTATTTTTCCGCCTACGAAGCGACGCACCAACTCTGCCAACTCTTCGCAGACCGCTGTGACTTTCTGTGGCGTGACAGGCGGCAGCCCATCCACGTTGATCGCCACGTGCGTGCTGTCAGGTGTCAGGAGGGTGTGGCGCGCCTGTCGCCACGTCCAGCGGCGACAGAGCACCTGATCGCCGTCCACATAGACCACCTCACCCGGTTTGGGGTGCTCCACAATATCGGAACCGAAGGCAATAAAGGTTTCGTCGCCTGTGGCCGGTCTTAGCCACAGGTTCTGCTGGGCCACGCCGACGTCGTGACCGCCCACCGGCAGCAGGTGCTTGAGCGAGGTCGCGTTACCCAGTGCCACCAGGTGGTTGATGTAAGGCATTGGGTGGCTCTTGCGCACTCGGCGCACCATGGCCTCGATTGACGAGTGAAAATCACTGGGCTTGGCGCCGAACTTGCGGTAGGCCTCCCGCCAGGCAGCTATGCGCGGGTGCTGGGCGACTTGGGTCAGGTCGGCCCGCTCACGAACGCTCGTCTCGGCCTGGCGCAGCAGCGCGACGATCTCTGCGTTCTCCGGCCCGCTGTTATCCGCATCGCACACCACCACGACGCCCCGCACATAGCCAGAGTACATTTCGAGAATGTGCGGTGCAATGGAATACCTCATCGCTTACTCTCCAGTTCCAGAGTCAATGAGGGGACTGGTTGGGTCCTCTCATTTCTTCGCCTAGCCCTGCTGCGCGCGAGCTCATTACTCGCCAGGGATATAGAGGAATAAGGTACCCTTGCTGATACCTTTCCTGGGATTGGTTGGCAGTGCAGCGAGGCCCAGCGCTGTGATCGGTTCCAGGAAGGGACGGGCAGAGGCGTCGAACTCTTCCTGCTCCTGCTTGGACATGTTCTTGTAGGCGAGTCCCAGGGCAGCTTTGACATTGACGTACAGGTACCCTCCTACCTTGCTGGGTAGATGTTTCTGCACCTTTTTGAAGGTATCGTCGCCGGCGATGGAATCAAAGTCGTCATCTGCTGCCGCCTCCAGGGCGTCCTGTGTGAAGCCGATGATCAGGTGTTTGTCGATGAAGCCAACCCCCAGGACGATCTCCTCACTGTCCGGGTCCGTGACGACCTGCATCTCGACGTCGCCGATCTCCTCTGTGTCGAATTCAAGATGGCCGAGTGCTTCCAGTAGGCCAATAATGTTCTGCAGCGTGCTCTCAGCTTCTTGTCGGTCGTCAACCTCGAACACGGCAAAACCGCCGATGGGTGCCTCCGCTAGTCCCTCTATCGCCCTGGCTTCGATCAGGGCGATGGCAAACTCGCCTGGCAACCAGTCCAGCAATCCCTCGTCAGAATCCAGGTTCAGTTGGATGCCCAGGTCACCCAGTTGCTCTTTGACGCCGGGGACTTTTGCCAGGCTGGCAAGGGCACTCTTCCACACAGCGGCCAGGTTTTGTCCGGACAGGAAACCTACGACGTCGCCGGGAATCCGTTTCAGGATGCGGTTGGCGCTGGCCCTGATGTAAAAGCTCTCCAGCATCTCGGGGGACAGCGCATCGGGATCGAACGTCGCGGCAAAGTCGAGCTGGACACCTTCTCTGTCCAGGCGAAGCGCGGATCCGGCGGCCTGGACTGCCTCAAACTGTTCAGTGGTCTGCCTGGGCAGTTCCAGCTCTGTAGTGCCGTGCTCCTTTTGTAAGCCTGAGAGACCAGCTCGCAAGTCCTCCATGTCACAGAACATATAAGCTGCCGCGTCGCGCGGCAATGTGCCCATCACTTCTGTGTAGCGCTCGTTATCGGCCAGCGAATCCGACTTGTTCTTGGCGGCGTCAATGACGTCCTCCATGGCACCTTTGTCCATGGTCAGGATGACGAATTTCTTGACCGTACCCAAGACCAACGGCTTGTCTGGCTCGTTTTCGGATTCCACGACGTAATAGTCTACCTTCTGATAAGTCTCATCGTTGACGTCATAGCCCTCGTTTACCAGGTATGCTAGCATCTTGTCCAAGAAAGCGTCCGATGCCTTCGTGTCCCTCGTTCCAGCGGCGATGACGGCGACAGGATCCTCGCCGTTGAGCACATCGTCCATGTTGGTGATGCCCATGGCCAATTCCGGTCCCAGCCACGGTTTGATGTCATCTTTATACGAGACGTCGAACTCTTTTTTCATCTGCCCCAAAAAGTCATCCCAGGCGTCCTCGACTTCAGGGACGTCATCATAGACCTCAGTCAGGTGCTTGTAGCCTGCCGTGTCTTCGACGTCTACGTTGACCGAAGCAAAGAAAGCCATGGCGGCAGGCATGAGCTGGGGTGCGGCTTGTTTGCGTGCCGGGATGGACAGGACGCCTGTTGTCCACAGGATCGTTCCAACCAGGCAAACGCCACACAGGAGTGCCACGACTATGGCGATGCCGGCGATCAACGGTATTTTCCATGCCTGGGAAACGGGAGGTGGGGCTCGGCTGGGTACCTCTGGTGGAGAGGCATCGTCTGGTGTGCCAGTCTGAAGATCGTTTTCCAGTTCGGTGTTTGACATGCTGTCTTGTGACTCCATGATTACCCTCCTGTCTAGAGGTTCGTTACATCGTTTCTTGCGGCAAATACATCACGAACTTTGGTATTGGCTATAAGTATAACATACTAGGGTATTTCCGTCAAATTGTCAATAGAACTTTGGTCTAGTCATTGCTTGGTGCCGTTCAAGATCGCCACCCCGTCCAGCACCTCGACGCTCTCCAGGCAGACGGGTAGGGTCTCGAACAGGTTGTCCATAACTTCCTCGAGTTGACCGTGGATGAGCTTGCGTGCTTCCTCGCGCACGAGCACCGGTGTCAACAAACCACCTATAGAAAAATCGGTAATCGTGGCTTGTGCCTGGCAGTCCTGTGCGTCCAAGCTGCCCCAGACCGTAGTCGACACCCACACGCCAAAGACGCGGATTTCGCCTTGCGCTTCGATCTGCCCTGGCGAGAAGCGAATGGCTGCGATTCGATAGTTGGCCTGTGGTTGTGTCGTTAGAAAAGTCGCCAACTCGCGCGTAAAGTGATCTTCGTGTAGTACCAATACAACGTGCTGTCCCACGGGGATGCCTTCCAACTGCTCGACCAGTGCCGTGCTTAGCAGGCTGGGATCAACCAGTGTCACAGGAGTAGGTGTCGGTGGTTCGACAGTGCTTGTCCTGAGCATAGGCGAAGGACTCACCACAGGCGTGGCCGTGAAAACAGGCGTCCACGTGGATATTGGGGTGAGCGTGGGGGTAGGCGCAAGGGTCGGGGTGCGCGTCGTCGTCCAGGTAGGGATAGGCATGGCTATCGGCGTTGACGTCAACGTTGGCGTAGCCGTGGGTGGAGAGGTGGGGGTGTGTGTCAGCGCTGGCGTCACGGTGGGGATAGCAGTAGGCGTACCCGTCGGCATGGGTGTAGAGGGTGTGGTCAAAGTGGACCTCGTCAGAAGAGCGGCAGACGTCGGCCTTGCCCCCGTGCCACTGTTTGCCAGCAGCAACCACCCGGCGACGGCACACGCCACGCCGGCGACCAGGGCCGTCAGCATCGCTGCGAGAGCTATTTCAAAAAGTCTCGATGTTCTCACGTTGTTCCGTCCCAAGCTGGAAACAGCTCACTATCACTGTCCCTATTGCCGGACTGCTGTCCGGCGGGAGCTGAGCCTTCGTCACCTCGCAGCCGTGCCAGGAACTCGCTGGCGGAGAGGAGTGAAGGATAAAAAAACGACGGAGCTACCTTTCCGTGCTCCGTCGTTGTATCCATTCGGAACCCTCGTGCGTTCACGCAGCGACGGTCGACTTTTTGCGGCGGAACAATCGGCCCAACTCGCCGTTCTCCCACACCACCAGCAAGGGCACGGCGACAAAGATGGACGAATAGGTGCCGCTCAACATACCCACCAGCATCGTGGCGATAAACTGCTCGATGCTGGCGCCGCCAAAGAGCAACAGCGCGATCATGACAAAAATGGCATTAAGCTGCGTTGCCAGAGACCGGTGGATCGTCTCCAGGATGCTGCGGTTGGCGACCATCTCAAAGCTCTCACCGCGACGCCGGGGAATGTTCTCCCGGATGCGGTCAAAGACGACGATAGTGTCCTGCACCGAGAAACCGATGACGGTCAGGATGGCTGTCAAAAATAGCGCGTCCACCTCCCAGCCAAATAGCGCGCCAAACAGCGCAAAGAAGCCCAGGGCCACCAGGATGTCGTGGATCATAGCCACGATGGCCGACACGCCATAACGGTAGGAGCGGGGCACCCGGCGGAAGGCCCACCAGATGAAGGCCAGGATGACCAGCGATGCGACCACCACGGCGACGGTCGCTGCCTGCGTCACCTCGCCACCGATAGCTGGCGACACCGCCGTGACATTGCTTGCTTCGCGGACGATACTGCCAACGCGGTTCCCCAGGTCGGCCTCGATGACGGCCAATTTATCGGCGTCGATAAAGGTAGAGCGCACCTGCCAGGTGTTCTCGGAAGGGTCGCCCAGCCGTCGCACTTCTGGGTTGGTCACACCTTGTGCTTCAAACACATCGCGGATGGCGTCCTCACTGCCGGACTCGGTGAATTGGTAGACCAGCAAGCTGCCGCCGGTAAAGTCCACGCTGAGCCGCACCGGTGTGCCGACGGAGACGGTCGAGAAGATCATGGCCCCTATGCCCAAGGCGATGACCGCTCCGGAAAACATAAAGTACCACTTGCGTCTCCCGACGATGTCAAAGAGAAAGCCGGGCTTGTCGTCCGAGTGGACCTCGGGCACGACCCTGGACGGTTTGCTGTTTCTCTCCACACCCAACAACCAGGGCCTGTTTCTCAATCGCTCGCTGAACCACGAAAAGACGTTCTCCATAAAGGTGCGGGTCACCAGCACAGCGGTGAACATGCTGAGCAACACGCCGATAAAGAGCGTGATGGCAAAGCCCCTGACCACGCTGGCCCCAAAGTTGGAGCCAAAGTAGGCCAGGATGGCGCAGGTGATAATGGTGGAAATGTTCGAGTCGCGGATAGACGTCCATGCCCGGTCAAAGCCAGCGCGAAGTGCAGGCCACAGGGCACGTCCCGCTCGCAACTCTTCCTTCATGCGCTCAAAGATGAGAATGTTGGCATCCACGGCCATGCCGGTAGACAACAGGAAACCGGTGATGCCGGGCAGCGTCAAGGTCACTGGGATGAGCTTGAAAGCCGCAAAGTTGATCAGCGCGTAGGTGATGAGCGCCAGGTCGGCCAGGAGGCCGGGCAGCCGGTAATAGATCAGCATGAAAAGCAGTACGACCGCCAGACCAATGGTGCCGGCCTGGATGCTCTTCTGCACCGATTCCTGACCCAACGTGGGGCCAACTTTGCGCGCCGTCTCCACGCGCAAGGGAATGGGCAACGCACCATAGCGCAGTTGCACCGCCAGCTTTCGCGCCTCCTCCAGTGAGAAACTGCCGGTGATACGGCCCTGCCCATCGGGGATGGTAGTCTGGATGCGAGGGCAAGAAATCACCTGTTTGTCCAGCACGATACACAGGAATTGATTGATGTGGCTCGCTGTGTGATCGGCAAATATACCGGCGCCCTCATCGTCCAATTCGAAATAGATCTCCAGCCCGCCGTACTGATCGCGCCCGACAGAAGCCGTCTTCAAGAGTGAGCCACTCATCACGGTGTGGTACGTTTGCTCCTCTGGTGCGGGCGCTGTTTCGCCAGTGCCGGTCACGGTTTGCGTGGCCGTGATGGTAGCCGTCGGCTCAGGTGTTACTTCACTGCCGCCGGTCAGGTAATCGGTCTGAAGCACCGTGCCAACCTCGCGGGGCGCCCGGCCCACATCCACGAACTCTAGCAAGCCGGTCTCGCGGACGGTGGCAATGGCCAGCTCCTCGTCCTCGATGCCCGGCAACTCGACGATGATGCGCCGGTCACCCTGCGTTTGGACCAGTGGCTCTACCACCCCCAACCCGTTGACACGGTTCTCGACGATGACGCGCGCCGTCTCGAGTGCCTCGGAGCCAATCTCCTGGCCTGGTGGCAGGTCTACCTCCAGCAGTACCTGCAGGCCGCCCTGCAAGTCCAGACCCTGGTGCACCTTGATGTCCCGGTCAAACGTCCAGTCACTGACCTTGAGATGGATGCCTGGGTTGGTGGGCAAATCAACCCAGGCCACTGCCAAGATAAGCACGATGATGACGGCTAACATGGTAACCTTACGATCTTTCATGAATTGCTTCTTCCTCCCCATTAAGCTTAGCAGGCGCGTTAGGGCTGTCCCGTTGCATTAAGCGGGGCGATTATAGCCCATCGAAGGACAACTGTCAAATTAACTCGCCTGGTCGCTTGCGCTAGCAAAGATTTCGATTGACAAGACGAACGAGGCGTGTTACAATGTTAACGCTGGACAACACGTCCCCTCAGGCATTTACCATGAACCATGGCTGTCTGTTGGGGGTATATACTTAAGCCTCCTATCCCCAGGCGGAGTCAGGACAGCGCTGTGGGATACGGGCTTGGATATCGTCTCACCTGTGGCATCACAGCTATCTCGTTCCTCTTTTCCTCCCTGTGCTGGCTCTTGGAGCCGGCTAAAAGATCGCGACAGATTTCGTCTACAAACTCACGGGCGTGCAGGTACAGGACCGGACAAACTCAGGTGGCGTTCCCTCGTAAATTGGTTGCTGTCAGATAGGACGGCGAGTTGGGAGGAGGACGGCCCGCCGAATGAGAGAAAATTCGTTCGTTTCTCAATTCGTTGTAGTGTTTGTAGCGGCAGAACCGGCTTTTTGAGAGATTTCACCCGTTGAAGGGGGGTGATGACGCGGATCTGTTGGATTGGATACGAGCCAGTCCATGCGGGAAGACGACCCTGTCGTCTCTCGCGGCGGGACACCGCACCCGCGCCTTATCTGTCACAGGCCAAATCTGGCCACTCGTGTCAAGGAGAAAAAAGGAGGAAGAGATGTTTTCTCGCAAGAAATGGATGAGTCTGTTCGCTCTGCTGACGATTGCCGGCCTGGTGCTCTCAGCCTGTGCCACGCCGACGCCTGAGGTCATTGAGAAAATCGTCGAGAAGGAAGTGACCAAGGTCGTCAAAGAGACGGTCAAAGAGACAGTCATTGTCGAGGGTACGCCGCAGGTCGTTGAGAAAGAGGTGACCAAGATCGTCAGGGAGGAAGTCGAGGTCGTGGTCACGCCCACCCCCGAGGTGGTCACCTATGACCAGGCCCCGGATCCGACGACCCTCACGCTTGTGGATATCGGCGACATCGCCATGCTGGACCCCCACCTGGCCTATGAAGGGTCCAGCTACATGGCGCTCAACAACATCATCGAGGGGCTGGTCTTTTACGATCGGGAGAGCGCCAGCGAGTTTGTGCCCTGGCTGGCCGAAGAGGTGCCCACTGTGCAGAACGGCGGCCTCTCAGCGGATGGCCTGACCTACACCTTCAAGATCCGCGAGGGCATCAAGTTCCACAACGGCAACGATCTCACCGCCGAAGACGTGGCCTACTCCTGGGAGCGCGCCCTGCTGCAATCGGGCCCCAACAGCGGCCAGTGGATGATGATCGAATCCATCATGGGCTACCCTTCGGGCGACATCACTGAAATGATCGCCGAGGGCGAGTATGCTGGCGACAAGGATGCCCTCATCGCCAATGCCACGCCGGAAGAACTGGTAGCCGCGTGCGAGGAGGTCAAGGCCCGCTTTGCGTATGACAATGACGCAAGTACCTTTACGGTCACCCTTCCTCAGCCCTGGGGGCCTTTCCTGGCCATCATCGCCCGGCCGTGGGCCTACGTCATCGACAAGGAATGGACGGTCGAGCAGGGTGACTGGGACGGCTCGTGCGACACCTGGCAGGATTTCTATGCCCCAGGCGCAGAGGATACCAAGCTAGGCAAGGTCATCAACGGCACCGGGCCCTTCATCCTGGATCACTGGACGCCTGACGAGGAGTGGGTGCTGGTGGCCAACGAGGACTACTGGCGCCAGGAGGGCGACGAGTTCTGGCCCGGCGGCCCCAGTGGCTTGGCCAAGATCAAGCGCATTGTCCACAAGACCGTGCCCGAGTGGGGCACCCGTTTTGCCATGCTCCAGACGGGCGACGCAGACTGGGTAGGTGTGCCCGATGCCAACCGGCCACAGGTCGATGATTGGGTGGGCGAAATGTGCGATGGCACAACCGAAGAGTGTACCCCCACCGATGACCCCGACGCGCCGTTGCGCATGTGGTACAACATGCCCACCACCAGCCGGACTGACCTCTTTGTGAACCACAATGTCAAGACCGACGAATCCGGCAGTAACCCCTACATCGGCAGCGGCCAGCTCGACGGCAACGGCATCCCGCCCGACTTTTTCTCCGACCTGGACGTGCGCAAGGCCTTTGCTTACTGCTTCGACTATGACACCTACATCATGGACGGCCAGAACGGCGAGGGCGTGCGCAACAACAGCCCCATCATCACCAACATGCTGGGCCACAACCCCGACGGCCCGATGTACGAGTTCGACCTGGAAAAGTGCGAGGAACATCTGGCCAAGGCCTGGGATGGCGCCCTGCCTGAAACTGGCTTCCGCTTCCAGGCGGTCACCAACACCGGCAATCTGATGCGCATGACGGCAGCGGCCATCCTGCAGTCCAACCTGCGCGCCATCAACCCCAAGTACCAGCTCGAAGTCGTCACCCTGCCCTGGCCCACCTACCTGGCCTCCTTCCGCGCCGCGCAACTGCCCATCGCCATCAGCTCCTGGGGTGAAGACTATCACGACCCGCACAACTGGATGCAACCGTACCTCATCGGCACCTACTCTGGGCGGCAGAGCTTCCCCGAGGAGCTCAAGGACATCTTCCGGCCGCTGATCGAGCAGGCTGTGGTCGAGCCTGATGTTGCCAAGCGCGCTGAGCTTTATTACGAGCTCGGCCAGCTGCACTACGAAAATGTGCCGCAGATCATCCTATCGCAGGCGGGTACACGCCGCTACGAGCAGCGTTGGCTCCAGGGTTACTTCTATAACCCCATCTATGGAGACGATCTTTCCTACTTCTACCAATTGTCCCTCGCTGGCGGCGAGTAGGTCAAGAGATAGGTCTGCTTTGAGCTCTATCGAGGGCTAAGGCAAATCCCTTCCGGCGGGGGCTGTGTGCCCCCGCCGGAGATTTGAATAAATTGAGGATCCCATTATGACAGCGTATATTGTCCGTCGTCTTTTGCAGTTGCCCATTACGATGCTCGGCGTGACGGTGCTCATCTTTGCCATGCTGCAATTGCTTACCCCGGTGGAGCGTTCGGCCCTGTACGTCCAAAGCATCCCCCACAACGAGGGGGCCATTGATGCCCTCATCCGCAAATACGGATTGGACAGGCCGTTCTACGAGCAGTACTGGCGCTGGCTGGTGGGCCACAAGGACGCCGTGACAGGTGAGATCGAGGGCGGTGTGCTGCGAGGTGACCTGGGTTTCTCCCGCACCGGTCGCCAGATGGTCAAGGACCTCATCGCGCAGCGCTTGCCGGCGACGGTCGAACTGGCACTGTGGAGTGCATTTCCCATCATCGGCGGCGGTATCATTCTGGGAGTGATCGCGGCGATAAACCACAACAGGTTCTTAGACCAGGCCATTCGGGTCTTTGCCACCTTGGGCTGGTCGTTTCCCACCTTTGTTTTTGGCCTGCTGGTGCTGCTCATCTTCTATGCCAAGTTACAATGGTTCCCGCCAGGACGTCTGTCCGACCAAGTTAACGTGATTGTCATGTCTCCTGAATTTCACCGCTACACCTACATGAACACGATTGACGGGCTGCTCAACCTGCGGTTCGATGTCTTTTGGGACGCGCTGCGCCACCTCATTCTGCCCATCATCACGCTGTCTTACGTCATCTGGGCGCGCATCCTGCGCGTGACGCGCTCCTCCATGCTCGAAACCCTGCGGCAGGATTATATCACCACCGCCCGCTCAAAGGGTCTGACCGAAAGAGTCGTCATCTACCGCCACGCCTTTCGCAATGCCCTCATCCCCGTGGTCACTATCGGCGGGCTGATGGTGGTCAGCTTGTTGAACGGTGTGGTCGTCACCGAGGTGATCTTTAACTACCCCGGCATGGGGTCAGCGGCGGCGCGGGCAGCCGGCAGCCTCGACGCGTTGGCCGTGTTGGGCTTTGTCCTGTTCGGCGGCGTGGTGCTGATTGCGGCCAACCTGGTGGTGGACGTGTTGTACGCTTTCATTGACCCGCGCATCCGCTATACTTAGTGAGAGGCTGAACGATGGAAGAATCGATGGCTGCCCCCAAAACTCCTCACGTTGAAGAGACTCCTGGCTTATATCTGCGCGAACTCAATTGGCTGGAGAAACTGATCGGGCCGGAGTGGTATCGTCTGGTTCGGGGGGTGTTCACCAATCCGCTGTCCATCACGGGTCTGATCATTGTTCTGTTATTTTTGCTCATGGCTGCCTTTGCGCCGGTTTTGGCGCCTCCATTGGAGATTGCCGGCGATCCTTATCTCATTCCCCGCGATGGCTTTAGTCCCGAGCCCAAGCCGCCCGGCACGGTCTGGCGCCGCGAGATCCCCGAGTTGCCGTCGTGGTACCCGAAGGTTATCGGCAAGGATCACTGGATTCATCTTCTGGGGACGGCCAGCGGGCAGTTTGATATCTACTACGGCATCGTGTGGGGCACGCGGACGGCTCTCTTTGTTGGGGTGGTGATTACAGCTATAACAGTCGTCATCGGCCTCATCGTTGGCGCCGTATCGGCCTTCTATGGTGGCTGGCTGGACGATCTGCTGATGCGCATCACCGAGATCTTTCAGGCGTTTCCCTTTTTGCTGGCCGCGCTCACCCTATCGGCCATCCTGGTGCCGTTGTTTGGCCGGGGCATCTGGCCGGCGACGATTGCGCTCATCACCTTTGGCTGGATGACCTACGCCCGCATGCTCCGTGGCGAAATCCTGTCGGCCAAGGAGCGCGATTACGTGTTGGCCGCCCGCGTCGTGGGGGCCAATGACACTCGGGTGCTCGTGCGCCACATCGTGCCCAATGCCATCTATCCCATCCTGGTGCTGGCCTCGATGCGCGTCGGCGACTATGTCCTCTCTTTTGCCACGCTGAGCTTTCTAGGGGTCGGCACGGAAATCGGCTATGCCGACTGGGGCCAGATCGTCAGCTTTGCCCGGGACTGGATCTTGAGCCTGGATGTTCATTGGTACATCATTGTCTTCCCCGGCGTGGCCTTGCTTCTCTTTGGTCTGGGCTGGAATCTGATCGGCGACGCCCTGCGCGATATCCTGGACCCGAGGCTTCGTGGTTCCCGGGGATGACATGCACCCTCCCGATCACGACCTTCAACTGCGACGCCTCTCTCTGAAGCTCGGTCTGCGCAATGGCTTGCTCATTGGCCTAGCATTGGCCTTGGGGGCCTGGGCCCCTGAGGCCATTGCCTTGAGCACCGCTCACGTGCGACTCGTTTACCCATCCCTGATCCTTGGCTTGGCCGCATTGATGCTGTTGGGCGGTTTGGGTGGCTGGCTGGCCGCGTGGCGCGGCAGCGCCTCTTGGGGTGGACTGGTCTGGTTCCTGTCCGCCGGGCTTATGACCTGGGCGATCGGTCACGTGCCCTACGAGGGCTCCAGTCTGATCGCCTGGTTAGCCGATCGCCGCTTTTGGGGGTTGTCCATTTTCCCCTTCAGTTCTGCCGCCCAGGCGCGCCTGATGATGGCCGGTTTCTTTGTCGTTCTCCTGTTGGCGGTCCTCGGTCTCTTGCAGGGCTATCGTTTGGACGGCGTCGCGTCAGAGACTGATGCCGATGGCCACATGGGGGGGCGGGCGTGGTTCGGGTTAGTTCTTCCTGTGCCGCTGGTATTCGGCGCCGGCCTCATTGCCGATAACCTGATCAATAGCCCCCTGCGCGTCGCGCCGCAGTTGGTGCACGAAGCCATCCGCACCGGACGTACTTATCCCGGCGATCTATTTGAGTTGAGTCTGGAGCGGGGCGTCAACTATAACGCCATCGCTGGCGTGCGCGACCAGATGAGTGCTAGCTACTCTTTGAACCTCGGTCAAGTCGACCTGGGCACGGCCAATTCGATCGTCGTGGTGGCACATTTTGACAATGCTGCCTGGATTAACTGCCGGGTGACGGCTGACCAGTTGTTTCACTGCTACGACGCCAGCCCGCCGTATCGACAGGGTTTCCTGGCTCTGCTCGCCACAGGCGAAACGCCAGAGGACTGCCGGGAGTGTACGGTCAAGGTCAGCGATGAGCAGCGCGCCTGGCTCCTGGAGCGTGGCAAAAGTTTTGCTGGTCTGCCCCACGTCACCCGTCTGGCCCAGTGGGGCAGCTACGTTTGGATGCGAGCCGAGTCGCCCGCCAAAGATTACGCTGTTGATTGTCTTTTTCGTGGTATCAGCCCCGTAAGGTTAGACCATTGCCGGGAAGCGGGAACGACAGGCCCCGGTGCTATATCGAAGAAGGGTTGGCATGATCTTCTTTGGCCTGCCCGTGTGGCGTTTCAAATTCGAGTAATCAATGCCGCCCCTAGAGCGGCTCTAAGGAGAAGACTATGAACATCATCGTTCGCAACGCACACATCCTTGATGGCAGTGGATCGCCGGCCTTCCGCGCTGACATTGGACTGGAAGGCGATCGTATTGCCGAAATCGGTGACTTGTCGGCAGCCACAGATGGCATGGTCATAGATGGCACGGGCCTTATCGCTGCACCTGGCTTCATCGACATGCATTCCCATTCTGATTTCACGCTGCCAATTAATCCCCGCGCCGAGAGCAAAGTACGTCAGGGGGTGACGACTGAGGTGATCGGCCAGTGCGGCTCGAGCCCGGCACCGATAGATCCCAAATCAGGTGAGGGTGTGATGGCGAACCACCCTGACTTGCCCTGGGAGTGGACCACTTTTGGCGAATACCTGGACTACCTGCGCCAACAGGGCCTGTCGCTCAACGTCGTGCCTCTGGTGGGCCACGGCGTGATCCGGGGCACGGGCATGGGTCTCGCCGATCGCGCGCCTACCGCCGATGACATGGCGGCCATGAAGCGACTGATCGACCAGGCCATGGACGAAGGCGCATGGGGTCTGTCCACGGGTTTGATCTACCCTCCCAGCGTCTACGCCGCCACCGACGAACTGGTCGAACTGAGCCGCGTCGTTGCTGGGCGGGGCGGCTTTTACTTTAGCCATATTCGGGGCGAGGGGGCAACGTTGCTCAAGGCCGTCGCAGAGGCAATTGAGATCGGTGAGCAGGCTGGGTTGCCGGTGCAAATCGCTCACTTTAAGGCTAGTGGGCCGGAAAACTGGTCGTTGCTGCCCCAGGCCCTGGCACTGGTTGACGACGCCCGTGCGCGAGGTCTCGATGTGGCGGCAGACAGGTATCCCTATGTCGCCTCCAGCACCGGTCTCTCGGCCCAACTGCCCGCCTGGGCTCACGACGGCGGGCGGACAGCCCTGCTGGAGCGGCTACAAGTGTCAGACTCGCGCCAGCGCATACTTGCAGAGCTCACCGCTCGCTCGTCCTATTGGGACAAAATCGTTATCACCCATTCACCGAATCGACCCGAATTCGAGACGCTGAGTGTGGCAGAAATCGCCGAGCAGCGCGGTGCAGACCCGGCAGAAACCGCAGTGAACATCTTGCTGGAAGCAGATGCCAGAGTCTCGGTAGTTCACTTTGGCATGAGTGAGGAAAACCTGCGGACCGTGCTCCGTCACCCGGCGATCATGATCGGCTCTGATGGCTCGGCGCGCATCCCCGAAGGCCCGCTGGGCGAGGGCAAAGCCCACCCGCGCAGCTATGGCACCTTCCCCCGAGTGCTGGGCAAGTACGTGCGCGAGGAGGGCGTGTTGTCACTGCCACAGGCCGTCCGCAAGATGACTGGCCTGCCTGCCGAACGGATTGGCCTTTCCGACCGGGGCCACCTGGTCAAGGGGCTAAGAGCCGACCTGGTGCTTTTCAACCCTGATACCGTTCGTGACCGGGCCACGTTTGCGGAGCCATACCAGTATCCGGCCGGCATCGAATATGTCTTTGTCAATGGTCTTGCCGTGGTCACTCCAGAAGGTCACACCGGCGCACTGCCTGGGCAAGTCCTGGAGCACACGTATAAGGTGTGATGTGACACGGGTGTTTGCACGTCACGTTTGGGACTTTACGCCATCTTGTTTTCCATAGCCGAGATCACAATGGCATCAAAAACACTACCTCAGGAGGAACAACACATGTCAAACAAAATTCGAGTGATCCAGTACGGACTTGGACCTATCGGCAGCGCCGTGGCGCGCCACGTCACGGAGCGCGCGGGGCTAGAGTTGGTCGGCGGAATAGACATTGATCCAACCAAGGTCGGGCAGGATGTTGGCCAGGTCATTGGCTTGGGGCGCTCCCTGGGCTTTGCTGCGAGCAAGACGCTAGCACAAGTCCTGGAGCGAACCGAGGCCGATGTGGTACTCCACACCACCAGTTCTTACTTTGACCTGTTCAAAGATCAGGTCGTCGAAATCCTGGAGGCGGGGCTGGATATTGTCTCGACGGCCGAAGAACTCTCTTTCCCCTGGCTGGCCCATCCCAAAGAGGCCGCCGAGGTTGACGCGGCGGCTAAACGTGCCGGCAAGACTGTGCTGGGCACCGGCGTCAACCCCGGTTTTATCATGGACTCGTTGCCCCTCAAGCTGACGGCTATCTGCCAACGGGTGGATCGCATGGACGTAACACGTGTCATCAACGCCTCCACCCGGCGTGGGCCGTTCCAGGCCAAGATCGGCTCTGGCATGACGGTGGACGATTTCATGGCCAAGATGGCCGCTGGCCGCATGGGCCACGTCGGTCTGCCCGAGTCAGTCGGCATGGTCTTCCACACCCTGGGCAAAAAGCTGGCGCGCTACGAGTCCAGCGTCGAGCCGGTGGTGGCCGATCATCCTGTCAAGACCGATCACTTTGCGGTACAGCCTGGCCAGGTGAAAGGTCTCAAGCAGGTGGCCCGTGCCTACACCGATGACGGCGAATTCATGACCCTCACCTTTATCGCCGCGCTGGAAGCAGGAGACGATGGGGACACCATCAGGATCACCGGCACGCCTGACCTGGAGGTCAAGCTCAAGGGCACAAATGGTGACTTGGCGACGGTGGCCATCGCCGTCAACGCCATCCGCCGCGTGCGAGAAGCCGCGCCGGGCCTGGTGACGATGCGCGATCTGCCCATCGTTACCATCTGGTAAAAAAGCTTGCATCAGGCTATGGAGGGGCGGCCCACGATCTGTGATCCGCCCCTCTTTTCGCCTTTTTCCATCGAACGGGCCCATTTGCCAAAATCGGTTGCTTGTGCTAGAATAGCGGCCACGTCTGTGGAAAAACGACTCCTCCGCAGGCCAGAGAGTGTCGGGACTTGCCGAGACCGGCTACTCTCGCCAAATCGGGCATGCCTGACCAGCAACTCCCCAGATTTAGACTCCCTTTGTCCTGCCCCCGCCAGAGGCATCTTCCGCCCCGAAGGCAGGGCTTTTCTTTGCGGGGTACTGGCTCTGAGCGGGACGAGGGCTTGGTTGAGCGGTGAGGCGATGCTCATGTCGAAAGGAGTACAAGCCTTTTATGAGCGAAACACAACTGTCACAGGAACAGAGTCCATTGCTTGACACTGACAAAGCAGGGACAGCACCGCAAAAAGGTTGGAACGCTCGACTGATCAACTTGCTTCTGATTCCGGTCTTGGCGATCGCGGCGTTCCTTCTGCCGCCGATGTCTCTGGCAGAACGCATGGCAGGGATCGGCTTTACGACCATCGGCGGGGAGGTCTGGTCAGTCGATGAATCCGACGGTACGCAATTGAGCGTTGTCAAGGACTCGGTCGTCGAATCTCTCAAGCTCAAACTCTCCTGTGTACCTCGCCTCAACTTCCTGGATGGCTCGGCTGGCAAGGAACTGGTACCTGCTGCTGAGGCTCTGCCCGCCACGCTGGTCATGAAGAGCCCGCTCTATCGGGTACAGAGCCGGGGAGGAGGGACAGCCGACGTTTCCCTGCACATTTCCGTTCCCAACGATGCCGAACCGTACGAGACGCTGGATCTGTATGGCTGGGATGGCCAGAGTTGGTTCTGGCTGCCCAGTCAGGTGATTGCTGGCAATGAAACGATTGAGGCTCGGATGGATGCATCGTCAGAGGACCTGTACGTGGCGGTGATGCAGACGAGCGCTCCAGTCCCCCTGATCTCTGCCGAGTTGCCAGTGGCTACCGCTCTGCCAAACGAAGCAGCCCAGACGTTGACCGAGATCAATCCGGTGGGTCTATATCTGGGCGAAGAGGGCAGACTTGTCATGAAGGCGACGGCCTTACTCAAGCCCTCAGATACTTTTCTTGTCATTCCCACCATTCGCAACTGGAGCGAAGACAACACCGTGCGCAGCGAAGCTCTGAACGAGGTGCTGACCAATGCTGCGCTGAGAGAAAAGCATATCGCTGCTATTGCTGACTTTGTTGTCAAGCAGGGCTATCTGGGCGTAGAACTGGACTACCGACGCATCAACCCCGACCTGCGTGATAGTTATACCCTTTTGGTCACCGAGTTGGCGAACGAGTTGCACCAGTCCGGCCGATTGCTCTCTGTGCGCGTGGAGCGGCCCACTCAGTTGGCCGTTCACCAGTGGGAGACTGGCCCTTACGATTGGCTTGCCCTGGGCAAGGTCGCAGATGCCCTCAAAGTGCCGACCCCTCTTGAGCCCTCCGCGTTTGTCACGGATGGTCCTGCCGACCAGATGCTCAAATGGGCCTCTAGCCAGGTAGACCGCTACAAATTGCAATTTGTTCTCAGTGTCCGAGGCGTGGAGCAGGTCAACGGCGGCCTGCGCCCGGTGGCCTATGCCGACGCCCTAGCACCCTTGAGTCACGTTGCGATGCAGGATGCTCAAGACTTGGTGGATCCAGGGGCGCCTGTCTCCTTTGCACTGACGGCGTTGGATCAGACGCCCGGCATTGTTTTCGACGAAAGCATCCAGACTTTTTGGCTCAGCTACACCGATGAGCACAACAATCAGCACACCGTCTGGCTGGAGAACGAGACTAGTCTGGCTCACAAACTACAAACCCTCGCCAGCTACAACCTGCGCGGTGTGACGCTGGAGCACCTCATCGCGCCGGACAACGATCCGCAGGTTTGGACGGTGGCCCAAAGCTACCGCAACGGAACGTTGGCCCCGCAACAGACCGAGTTCGCCATCGTATGGCAGGTGCATAGCGCCGCTGGGGGCAAACTGATGGAGACGGCTGGCGACCTGAGCCAGTCAGAAATTGTGTGGGAAGCGCCCGAGACACCCGGTGCCTATGAGATGTCGGTCGTCATCGCCGCCGATGGTCATCCAGTGAGTGAGGGCGAAGCTGCCGTGTTCAATGTCGCTGAGCCGACGCCGACCCCCACCAACACACCGACGCCAACGCCGACCCCTACCCATACGCCAACGCCGACCGCCACACCGACCACTCCGCCGACGCCGACACCGACGGCGACGAACACCCCGCCGCCGCCGACGCCCGTGCCGACCAAGAAACCGCAGCCGACACAGCCGCCCAGTGCGTCGTCCCCACTCCCGTCCACTGGCCAAGGCTTTGACTTTGGCATCCAGGCCCACGTGTGGGGCCAGCAGCATGGGCCTATCATCCAGGCCATAAAGGGCCTTGGATTCCGTTGGCTCAAAGTGCAGGTCGAGTGGAAACATCACGAAGGCCCCAAGGGCAAATACGCCTGGGATGAGATTGATCGCGTCGTGGACACTTGTCAGGCCGAGGGCATCCACCTGCTGGTCAGTGTGGTCAAGGCTCCTGGCTGGGCGCGAGGCTCCAATGCTGACTATAGCGTCGAAGGCCCGCCGCAGAATCTCCAGGACTATGCTGATTTTGTCGGCGCGATGGCGGCTCGTTACAAAAACCGCATCTGGGCCTATGAAATCTGGAACGAGCAGAACCTCCACTACGAATGGGGCAATGAGGCGCTGGATGCAGCCCGCTACGTGGAAATGCTCAAGCTGGCCTACCAGGCCATTAAAGCCCAGGACCCTCAGGCCAACGTCATCAGCGGCGCGCTGACCCCGACTGGCTATAACGACGGCGTGATCGCCGTTGACGACCTGGTATACCTGGAAAGGATGTATCAGGCTGGGCTCAAGAACTACTGCGACGGCGTGGGCGTCCACCCCAGCGGCTACAATGTGCCGCCCGACGCTGATTGGCAGACCTACACCGATTCCAGCGCCGGTTTTACCGGTCCGTACACCAATCGTCACCGGAGTTGGAGCTTCCGGGGGACGATGGAGAGCTATCGCAACATGATGGTCAACTATGGCGACAGCGCCAAGCGGCTCTGGCCGACCGAGTTCGGTTGGGCTTCGGTGCATGGCCTGGGTGTTGGCCCCGCGGCAAACTATGAGTACGCCGGTGATAACACCGAACAGGAACAGGCTGATTGGATCGTGCGTGCCTATCAGATGGGTAGGGATTGGGGCTGGGTAGGTCCGATGTTCCTGTGGAACCTCAACTTTTGCCCGGCATCTGGTCCGAGAGACGAAAAAGCGGCCTTTGGCATCTTGTACAACGATTGGAGGCCGCGGCCGGCTTACTCGGCCCTGCAAGCGGTGCCCAAATAAAAAGCTCGAGGGGGATTCCAACAAGCCCTCTTCCTACGCGCTCGTCCCAAAATCGAGACTTGGAATTCCCCAGGTGGCCTGGAGCATGGCCCAGTGCTCCAGGCTACTGCTTATTGCCAATAGCAAGGCACAACTTCTGACTCTGCAATACTGAATGAGGTAGGTCATGTCAAATACATCTCCGCGCCGCCCCCGGCTTTCCGGAACTGGGCCGGCGCTCCTGGTTGCCCTGTTGGGTGTTATGGTGTTCATCGCTCTCGTCTTTGCCGTATGGGGACTCCTTGTCTATCCTGCCACTCCTACAGCCACACCCATGCCGGTAGCCGAGACCTTGACGGCTATCGCCGAAGCAGTGCTAAAGCAACCCACAAAAGCCGCCACACAGCCATTGCCTACGGCGCTTCAGCCGACGAAAGACGCTACACAGCCACTGCCCACAGTAACTCAGCCGACTGGCACCCCTGTTCCGACGGCTACCGAGCAAGAAACGCCTTCCCCTACTGCGAGCCCTGCTGACACACCGCCCACGGACACGCCGCGCCCACCGACTGCCACGCCTGCGCCGCTGCTGATCAACGCCTTCGGCTACGGTCTGCAAGCCCACATGATCGGCGTCGGGCACGACGACACAGTCAAGGCAGTCAAAGACTTGGGCTTCCGATGGCTAAAGCAGCAGATCGAGTGGAAGCAATTCGAACGAACAAAAGGCAAATACAAGTGGGCCGAGCTTGACCGCATGGTGGATACCTGTGAACAGAATGGCATCTACCTCCTTCTGAGTGTGGTCAAGGCACCAGACTGGGCCCGGGGACCCAATCCCGACATCAGTGTCGAGGGACCGCCAGCCGATCCACAGGATCTTGCCGCCTTTTTGAGGGCTGTGGCTGCCCGCTACAAAGGCAGGGTGCATGCCTACGAAATCTGGAACGAACAAAACCTGCACTACGAATGGGGCAATGAAACCATTGACGCCGTCCGCTACGTTGATCTGCTGGCTACCGCTTACCAGGCAATCAAAGCCGCCGACCCGCAGGCCCTGGTCATCTCTGGCGCGCTGACGCCTACTGGCGGTGACGGTGGCGCCAGGGCCCTCGAAGATGCAACCTATCTCCGCCAGATGTACCAGGCCGGTCTCAAGAATTACTGCGACGGCGTGGGTGCTCACCCCAGCGGTTACAACATTCCACCCGACGCAGATTGGCGGACGTACCAGGACCCCACCGCCCGATTCCGGGGTCTGTGGGACACTCCTCACTACAGTTGGAGCTTCAGTGGGGTACTGGAAACTTATCGCCAGATCATGGTCGAGAGCAACGACGGGGATAAACTCCTGTGGGTCACCGAGTTCGGCTGGGCTGTGGACCCCAACCCGCCGGCGAGCCGCGAATACGCCGCTGACAACACCTTGGACGAGCAGCGCGACTGGACGGTCAAAGCCTATCAGATGGGCAAAGCGTGGGGCTGGGTGGGGCCAATGTTCCTGTGGAACCTCAACTTCCGCCAGATCGTACCTGGCTCAGAGCAGGGTATGTGGAGTATCGTTGAATACGATGGCTCCCCCCTGCCGGTTTACACTGCGCTACGCGATATGGCCAAGTAAGTGTGGATCGGTGGAAGGACGCGGACCGGAATGGGAAAGGACGTTCCCAGCTTAGTCGTTAACGTTTTCTTCTCCGTCGTTATCCTGACGGTTGTGAGTCTCATGGGGCAGAGTTGTGCACCTTCGACGCCAACAGCGACGGTTGGTTCTGCAACTGCCGCTGTCGTCTCCACGCCGCGGCCGACCGTGACGCCGACGGTCACACACGCCGTTCGGCAACTTGTGGATTCACCAGCCTACGGCATGCAGATCTTTCCCTGGTGGCGGAGTGAGGTCTCGGATCGGGATATGGGACTGGTCACAGATGCTGGCTTTGGCTGGATCAAGGTCAACTTTGGCTGGCGCGATATTGAAGGCGCGGGCAAGGGACACCTGGATTGGACGGTGCCGGATCGCATCGTCGAGCAGGCACAGCAGTATGGCCTCAAAATAGTTGTGCGGGTAGACCACCAGCCCGTTTGGGCCAGCACGGCGAACAATGGCCCCCCGGCCAATTACGAGGACTATGGCGACCTCCTGAGAGCGATGGCTGAGCGCTACCGGGGTCGCATCCATGCCTACGAGATCTGGAACGAGCCCAACCTGGCCTCCGAATGGGGCAACCGACCACCCAATGCCGTTGAGTATGTCGCATTGCTCAAAATTGCCTATCAGCGCATCAAGGAGGCCGATCCACAGGCCATCGTCATCTCGGCTGGCCTGGCGCCCACCAGCCAGTGGGATGACGTGGCCATGCCCGACATCGTCTTTCTTCAGCAGATGTACGACGCTGGCGCAGCTCCCTACTTTGACGTGCTGGGTGTTCACGGTGCGGGTTACAAGGCCCCGCCAGAGACAGATCCCGCGGTTGTGGCGACTGACCCAACACTCCACAATGGCGATCCCAGTCCTCCAGAGCGCAAGCGGGTCTATTGCTTCAGACACGTAGAAGACATGCGCCAGGTGATGATACAGAACGGCGATGCAGCCAAACAGGTGGCTCTTCTGGAGTTTGGCTGGACGAGCGATCCCCGGCCCGATTCGACCTACCATTGGCATGCCGTGTCGGAGGAAGAGAAGGCCGATTACCTGGTGCGCGCCTACCGTTACGCTGGGGAGCACTGGCGGCCCTGGATCGGCCTGATGAGCCTCATCTACGTTGCCGATCACTACTGGACGCCAGATGACGAACAGTATTGGTGGGCTATTACCAAGCCAGGCTATCCCACTACCCGACTCCAGCTCGCCTACCTGCGTTTGAAGGACATGCCCAAGTAGTGCGAGATGGCATCTTGCGCCACATGAGGGAAAAGCCATGACCACGAGGGTGTCTCACGAGAGCCGATTCATCGAACTGGCTCGCTGGCTATTTGTCCCGATTCTGGTGGTGGCGGGGATCTTGTTGCCACCCTTGTCCCTGGGCAGCCGCCTCCTGCAGGTGGGCTTTACCCCCATAGGCGAGGGCCGGAACCCTGTCTGGTCCGTGGTAGACCCGGATGACGCGCAGGTCACTGTGTCCGAGCAGTCGTTGGACGGAAAGCTGCATGTCAGGCTGTCTTCGGTGCCCCGACTGAACTTTCTGGAGGGCATCATTGACGAACATTTGTTGCCCGCTGTTGCTGCGCTACCTTCTGACCTCGTCATGAAAAGCCCTCTCTACGAAGTACAGCGCCGGGGTGCGTCTGCCTCGGACGTGCTCCTCACACTGCCTATCCCCAACGATGCTGAACCGTACCATGCGCTCGACCTGTACACCTGGGATGGTCAGGCGTGGAGCTGGGTGTCTAGTAACCTCGTCGGCACAGACGATGTGATCGTCGCCCAGTTGGAGACGCTGCCAGAGATGAACGCCTTTGCGGCGATGCAGACCTTACCACTGGCTCCGGTCGTCGCCGTCAACCTGTCGTCGTTTACCGTCCTGCCTGCTGACGCTGGCCAAATCTTGGGTGAAATCAACCCGATAGGCGCCTACCTGGATACCAATGGCTCGCTGAGCTTGCCGGCCGAATTGGCCGTGCAGGGCGGTGACGCGGGTCGGGTGGTGCCTATTGTCTGCAACTGGGATGACGACGGCGGGGTGCGCAACGATCTGACCCGGGAGGTACTGAGCAATGAGGTGTTGCGTCAAAAACACATTGCCGCTATCGTCGCCTTTGCCCGCGAGGAGGGGCATTCCGGCATTGTGCTCGACTATCGTGATATTGGTTCAGGGATGCGAGAGGACCTGGCGTCGTTTGTGGAGGATCTGGCAGAGCAGCTTCATGCCGGGGGACGAACACTCTCGGTGCGTGTGGCCTGGCCCACGCAGATCTCTGCAGTAGACTGGGACACGGGCGGCTACGACTGGCTTGCCCTGGGTGAGGTTGCTGATGTCATCCTCCTTTCAGGTCCTATAGATCCTCGTGCATACGTCAAGGATGGTCCGGTGGACCAGATGATTGCCTGGGCTGCCCGGCGGATGGATCGCCACAAACTGCAACTGGTCGTCAGCGCCCAGGGTGTGGATCAGGGCGGCAAACAGGCGACACCCATCTCGTACAGAGTAGCTCTGACGTTCCTCAGTCGCGTTGCCGTGGACATACCAGACAAGAGCGCAATTCCCGGGCAAGAGATCACCGTTTCGCTGATCAATGTTGCTGAGACGCCGGGCATCCGGTTTGACGAGAGCATCCAGACTTATTGGTTCCGTTACACTGACGACCAAGGCAGCACGCACACCGTCTGGCTGGAGAACGAGGCCAGCCTGGCTCATAAACTTGCACTGGTCGCCCGTCATCACCTGCGGGGCGTGACGGTAGAAAACTTGGCCGATCCAATGGCCGATCCAGGCCAGTGGGCCGTGGCCCGTGACTATGTCAACGGTGCGTTGCAGCCACAAGAGACGACGTTTACCGTCGTGTGGGAGGTAAATACCGCTGCTGGCAGGCAACTGGCCCAAACCACCCGCACCGTGGACGACACCGAGATGGTGTGGAAAGCGCCCAAAACGCCCGGCATCTACGAATATTCGGCCGTGATCGCTGCCGACGGCCAGCCGGTGGGGGATAGGGAAGTGGCTGTGGTGCGCATAGTCGCCCACACGCCAACGCCTACTCCGACCCATACGCCCACTCTCACCCCCACGCCAACCCACACGCCAACGCCCAAACCGACCACCCCCCCCACGCCCGCTCCTGTGGCCACTGTTACGCCCAGGCCTACCAGTCGCTCGGCCGCTTCAGCCGTGCCCGCAGTGGGCTATGGCTTTGACTACGGTATCCAGGCTCACGTCATCGGCCAGGACGTGGGGCCGATCTTTGACGCCATTCATAAACTGGGCTTTCACTGGCTCAAGGTACAGATCGAGTGGAAGCACCACGAAGGGTCCAAAGGGCGATACGGTTGGGCTGGCATTGATCGCGTGGTAGAAGCTGCTCAGCTCAATGGGGTCAAGTTGCTGTTCAGCGTGGTCAAGGCGCCGGCCTGGGCGCGTCCTGCTGGAACCGACTTGAGCGTGGAGGGCCCGCCGGCCAATCCGCAGGACTATGCCGACTTTGTGGGCGCGATGGCTGCCCGCTACCGGGGTCGCGTCCAGGCCTACGAAATTTGGAACGAGCAGAACTTGCACTACGAATGGGGCAACGAGCCTCTGGACGCCAATCGCTACGTAAAGTTGCTCAAACTGGCCTACCATGCTATCAAGGCGCAAGACCCCGGCGCAGTCGTCGTCTCTGGGGCGCTGACCCCCGCTGGCACAGTGGTCATCCCAAGTGGCCAGACAAAAGCCATTGATGACCGCACCTACCTGCAACAGATGTACAACGCCGGGCTGAGGTATTATTGTGATGCGATCGGTGCGCACCCCAGCGGCTTTGCCAACCCTCCTGACTCCAAACTTGGGGAAGGGCCTGCCGGGCCGTCGCACAACGATCACCCTAGTTTCTTCTTCCGCAGCACCATGGAAGAATACCGTACCATCATGGTCATCAACGGCGATGGTAACAAGCGAGTGTGGCCCACTGAGTTCGGCTGGTCGTCGTTTCATGGACTCGGCGCGCCGCCGCCCAGCGAC
>Ga0180437_10002144_pt1 | contig 32240 bp, 44 predicted proteins | sample SS_ome_4_FD_132410 | JGI IMG/M metagenome (GOLD analysis project Ga0180437, IMG submission 132410) | Hypersaline lake sediment archaeal communities from the Salton Sea, California, USA - SS_3_D_1 metaG | ecosystem: Environmental > Aquatic > Non-marine Saline and Alkaline > Hypersaline >... | reverse complement strand
GGGGTTTTGAGGGGTTCAGTTTCGGGAACATCCTGGAAGAGAACTTTGATGACATCTGGAAATCAGACAGAAGGAAAGAGATGGCGGAGAGCAAGCTGAAGAATGAAAGATGTCCGAGCATGTGTTATGAGGACCCCCTCAACCAATCCCTGTGGGACATGCACAAGGGAAAAAGAGACGTCAGACACCCAAATTTTATTTAGTAAGTAAACAAATTTATTCTATTCTTTGACGTATGATAGTTCCTGTAATAAGTGACTTCCTTGCCTACGCTTTAACTACAAAAACTGAGGAAGTCCTTTACAGGGGTTTGCCCAAAAAAACATATCAGAACTATGGAATTACAGAAAAAAATGAATTCTAATCCCTTCCGTAAAGAAACCAGCCCACAACAACCAAGCCAATGTTAATTGCGCCGATTACATTTGTTATTATGACTGGGAAATTCATTATCTCAATGCCGTACAATATCCACACTACAGCTCCGCAGAAAAGAAATGAATAAGTAATTATGGAAATATCCTTTGCGCTCTTCCTTTTGAATATCTTCAATGCTTGTGGGAAGTTCGCAAGACCCCCAACTGCCCCGAAAATTGTTGCCAATATTGTAAGCAATGTCATTTCGCATCTCCCTAATTATAATAATGTGGATATTATAAACATATTCAAACATATTAATTTTATGGATCCGAAGGACGGGGAATTCCTGGTCAAATTCGCGAGGGAAACGATCGGGCTCTGGGTCAGGAAAAGGAAGGTCATGAAGAAGCCGAGGAGCCTGTCCGCGAAATTCTACGAGGAGATGGGAGTCTTCACCACTCTGCATACCTATCCCGGGAAGGGGTTGAGGGGATGCATAGGGATCCCGCAGCCCGTGAAGCCCCTCATAGAGGCGGTGATAGAGTCTGCGATGAGTGTTACTCAGGACCCGAGGTTCCCTCCCCTGGAAGCGGAGGAGCTTGACCGCGTGATCGTGGAGGTCTCGGTACTCACTAGGCCTGAAAGGGTCCGAGTCCATCACTTCACGGAATATCCCGGAAGGGTGATTATAGGGAAGGACGGGCTTATCATAAAGAACGGGATGCAGTCAGGATTGCTTCTTCCCCAGGTCCCCAAGGAATACGGGTGGGATTCGAAGGCGTTCCTTGAGCATTTGTGCTTGAAAGCATCCCTGCCGAGGGACGCGTGGACGTACGAGGGGACGGAGATCTTTCGTTTCCAGACAGAGATCTTTTCCGAGAAGGAACCCGGGGGCGAAGTGGAGAAGGTTTAAACGGCTTTGCACTTAAAGTCGCTACTTTAGGTGCAGATTGATGACTTTGGGTGCACAATCAGTTAAATTTAAAGTTTAAAACTAAAAATGAAAAATGATACCAGTAGAGTGGGCAGGCGTAATAGGGACTCTGGCGGGCGTGATAGTTGCTTTGGTCATTCCTTTTGTTTTAGAGAAAACAAAAAGAAAATATCTGAAGAAAAAAGAGGAACTCAAAGCATTGAGACAGATTCAGATTAAAACATTGGATTTGTCAAAGGTAATGGAAAAATTCGAAAATGACAAAGACAACAAAAACCTGAAAATCGGTTTAGAAAATTGGTATAACGAGATGTTACGCATTCTTCTCGATTTTAGTGGAGTTGAATTCATACAGCATTTTTATCTTCCATTGGAAGATATAATGCGTGAGATGGTGCGTGTTCCACAATCCTATGCCAAAGAAGAGAGTCTAACATTGGAAATTAAGGACAACATCCAGAAATCACGTGAAGAAATTTTTAAAGAACTCAAAAAAGAATACGATAAATCGAAAAAATGATTCTAATTGAATTGGGGGCTTATTCCCAGTTCAAACATCTCATGCACCAAGACGACTATATTGTGAGCTATCAATTTGCACAGCAATTCGTTCTGCTGTGCTGTCCAATTCTTGCTCTTTAGCTTATCACCGAATTTAGCCTTTACCATGTTGAAAGTCGATTCTACGTTGCTTCTTGGGTGGTAGTGCTCCATAAATTCCTCTCGGTGAAGATTGAAATAATGGAACATTTTTGTCCAGACGTAAGAGCCTCTTGATTTCCCAGTTGAATTGCTCTTGAAGGGTATGTAGACATTCGCACCGATTTCCTTTCCGAGATTGTAATTCTCACGACTCGAATATCCCATGTCTGCCGATATTTCCTCCATGTTGAACCCGTTGCCGTATGCTTCCCTGACCATCGGCTCAAACTGTGGACAGTCAGCCCCGTTCTCTTCCGTGATTCTTGCGGAAACAATCGTGTTGGTTCTGTTTCCCGTGACGATGTGGCACTTTATCCACCTGTGCCTTTTCGGCAGTCCGTATTTCTCGACCGCATACTGGTTGAACTGACTCGTTCGGAAGCCTGAACTGTCTGGAGAGAACTTTGTTTCTACCGAAGCCAGAGGCTTTGCCGACACCACGAGAAGTTTCTGCAATATCGGGGTGATTTCTTCCCTGTTGAGAAATTTGCTTACTGCGTTGAAATGAGGGGAATGGTTTATCTGCCCTTTCTCGTTTGCGTTATCGTAAAGGGTTTTCGCACGCCTGAGGGAAAGCTGGGAATAGACTTTCTGTATTGAGCAGAACAACTGTTCGTGAAGGCTTAATGTTGGTCTTCCGAATGTGTATTTAGGTTCCTCAATTCCAGCCACGAGGTCTTTGAGAAGGACATCGAAAAGTCTTATCTCTGAGGTCTGTGCTTTGTTGTAAGCTGTCCACTCCTGCGGATACGTCACCCTTACAGCTTTCGTGACAGTCACATTGCCATAATCATCCACAGCCTCGTTGTAGTAGTATTTCACGGCTATCTGGTGCTTACACTCCACTTTCCTCAATTCGCAGTCAGGGCAGGTGCATTTCGTCCTCATTCCCTCTTTGTAGACCAGATAAGAGCCGTTCCCCGACTGGCTCGGAACTATCCAACCTCTTTTATTTTGTATAATACCTCCTTTCTTTGCGATTTCCATACCTTTCATCAATCGTGCGTTCATATTATCACCATTCCTTGACATTAGACGTCTAATGTCTTATAATATATTATTAGACGTCTAAGTATTTAAAGCTATCGTTTAGACGTCTAAAAAGCTTATAAATACATTAGACGCCTAATATAATTATGAAGCTTCAAAGTCATCTTTCACGTAAAGTGAAAGGGAAAAAATATGTTCAATGGATTGTTATATTGCCACCAGAAGATATAGCAAAACTTGGCTGGAAGGGGGGTCAATCACTTAGAACAATAATCAAACCAGAAGGGTTGCTTATTGCAGAGGGTTCTGAATATGATTTATTCAAAGATAAAGTGATTGAACTTCTCAAAGATAACAAAACAGGATTGACGTGGTCTGAAATACAGAAAAAACTGGGTCTTTCTCAAGTAGTCCCTAATAACAGATGGGTTAGGCGGTTGGAAAAGGAAACGGGACTCCAACGAAGAAAAGAAGGGGCAAACACATATTGGTTCTTGCCTGATGCAAGTGTCGTAGTTTATACGATAGGTTATGAGGGGAAATCCCTTGAAACTATGATAAACATACTCAAAAGGCACGGAATACAACAACTAATAGATGTGAGGGAACTTCCTCTGAGCAGAAAAAACGGATTTTCCAAATCCGTATTGAAAAAAGCGTTGAATGAAAATGGAATGACATATAAGCATTTTCCTTCACTTGGTGCTCCAAGAGAAATAAGACATGAACTTTGGAAAGAATGGGACTACAAAAAGTTTTTCAAAGAATACTCTGATTCCCTAAATCGGGAAGAATCCAAAGAGCATTTGACAGACCTTGAGGGTTTAGCTCATGTGAGAAGAACGGTTTTGATGTGCTTTGAGCGTGATGTTGAAAAATGCCATAGAAAAATAATCAAAGAACATCTGATTAAAGACGGATTCAAAGTAGTTGACTTGTAAAATGCGTTTAAACATAATTTTTTATTCCACAACTAAAGATTATCAAATAATGAAGGAAAGAATGTTGGTTTTGGCAAAAGCTGCACCAATCGTAAGCAGCAAGTATGAGCATCTTATATGTGTTGCTGGAATAACCGAAAATGGAGAATGGCGTAGAATTTATCCCATACCATTCAAGTTATTTTTGACAGGTCACGGCTTCAAGAAAAAGTCTTGGATTGAATATGAACTTGAAAATCCAGAACCATCAAATCATAGACCAGAAAGCAGAAAGATAATTCCAGAGAGCGTAAAACAATTGGAAGAAGAAGATTATGGCAAAATACACGAACTTTTGCAGAGCAGGGTCACATCTTTAGAAGAACTCCAATCCAAATCACACAGAGAAGTATCATTGGGCGTAATTAAACCTAAAATAATGGATTTCTACGCAGGAGAAAACAAACATCTTGCTAAAATGATAAAGAAATGTGGACAGAGAAATATATTTGGTAAAAGTGTTGTCAGAATAGATACGACTGAAAAGGAATTCAGTTATGTTTTTGAGTGTTGCGATAATTGTAATAAAAAACATGATATTCTCGTTGAAGATTGGGAAGTAGCGGAACTATATAGAAATTGTAAAAAATATTGGAAAATGGGGAAATATCCGAGTGAAAGTGTGGTTATTATGAAGGTTCGAGAAAAGATGTTTGAATGGATGAAAAACCGAAAAGAAGTCTTCTTCATCGTTGGCACTCATTTCAAATTCAATACTTACATCATAATTGGAATTGTTTATCCAAGAAAAAATGACAAATTTTGATTTATTTGTATTCAAGCGAGAAAGTGGATAAAGGAAGCTTTGTTTTACTCCCCCATAAATCCTTTCTCATGTATAAAACGGTATCTGCGAATGTTTTCTCATTCGGATTATCGATAAAATCCTTTAGAGATGTTATTATTTTATCATCCGCAAACATCCATGAATTCACCCATTCAGTTTTTAGTTCATTTTTCAAATCTTCAAAGGTTCTTATTTCGGGTCTTCGTAAATTTAGGTTTTTGAACTCCTTTTTGTTAATGTAAGTATACATCAGAATCAGAATACATGAATATCTCTTTTGCTTGAGTTCGTTTACCTTTAATTCAATCTCTTTCCTTTTCTGCCAAAAATATGTAAAAAAGGCTCCCGTTATACCACCGATGCCCAATAAACCGATTATAGTTTCTATCATTCAATTTGATATTGATTTTTCTTCTTAAAACCTTTTCACTCCGACGGCTTTGTGTAAAAAGTTATCACTCAATATCAACAATCATCTCTTCATCGTGTTTATCTGTATCGTCTTCAGATGTCGTTTTTTCTTTACTGTCTCTTTTACCTTTAAGGTTTTTAATCGCACCTTTTATTGAGGCAGCCCAAACTTCTGAGTCTTCAGATGAAAACGATTCTGGTCTGTTTTTACCTTCCCTGTTAATCTGGAAACCATCTTCAAACGGAATGATATTGAATATCTTTCTTAGGTCTATGCTCGTTGTCCGAAGTCCCCCCACAAAAACCAATCTCTGACTTGTCAATATTAGCGAACCGCTATCTATCTGCCTGTTTTCTAAATGAGATTCTGCCTGACCAGCATGTAACCTGATCCCCTTCGCTATCCTGATACTTCCACCACCATAATTTCTTACAGACCTCGGTTCATATAGATTGGTTCTCTCAGCTCTGTGAACTATCTCATTCTTCTTGAATACAACTGAGACATTTTTAACACTAAGTTTGGGTAATTTACCTTTCTCAAAATCAGACAATTGCTTGATTCTTTTCTGTCTTGCCTTTTCTTCTTCAATTCTTCTTTGTTCAGCCCGTTCTTCACGTTTCCTTTTCCATTCGCCCATTCTATTGAGAAGTCCCATATAGATTTCTTCATAATTTTATTTATAACCTTTAGTTTAGGTGCAGAATACTCCACTTTGAGTGCAAAAGGCACTTTAGGTGCAAAGCCGGTTTAAACGAAAGCTTTTTTATACCTGATGTTAAGAATACTTATAATAAATTTGGGGGGTCTTGATAGGAACATGAAAAATAAGCTTCTATACAGTTCGGTTTTTGCATTGGTTCTTTTGGCTCTGCTGGTGATCCCGCTCGCCTTCGGTGAGGACGTGACATCGAGCGTAACGATAGGGCCCGCGAACCCCGTGACAGGGGTTGTAACAGTTACGCCTTCTCCGGTGGACCTTTCAACCTGCGGGACCGTCACGGTCTGGTGTAACGCGACCATAACGGACGGGAACGGGTGGAACGACATACAGGCGGCGAATGCGACTTTATGGGACATCGCGACAACCACGGAATTCGGCTCGGACAACAGCAGCGACCACTACACGAACTTATCCTGCGTGCTCGGGAGCGGTTCGGGCTCGGCCAGGCCCGCGAACTGCACGTTCACTGTCCAGTACTACGCGAATAACGCCACCACTTGGAACTGCAAGATATACGCAAACGACACGGCAGGGGCTTCTTCCAGCAACTACACGAATTTCACGATGAACCCGCTCATATCGCTGGACGCGGAGAATGCGATCAACTTCGGGTCACTGAGCCCCGGAGCTACCAGCCCAGCGGACGTGAACAACACGGTGACCAACTGCGGGAATATCGGAATTGATCTACAACTTACCGGGACGAATTTGACCAATACGTCGGCGACTGTGACGAACATATCAGTCGATTATGTCAAATACAACCTAACTACTTATGACGAGGATTACGCGACCGGCATGCAATCACTCTATGAAACCGGTGGTATGAATTGGCATTTCAATCTGGCGAAGAGGACTAACGGGGTCATGACGAGCAAGACGTACTGGAAGATAAGCATACCGGGGAGCATCGAGAACCTTGTATACACTGGAACCATAAACTTCACTGCTGTGGCGGCCAACTAATCCCGAACGGGATTCGGAGGGAAGAAGGTGTCTTTTTTATTTCTCTTTATTTTTATATAATCTATCGGGTGTTTTTATGGGGCTGAAAACGGGGTTTTTTATTGTTTTGATTTTAGGGGTTTCTCTATTGTTAATGTCCCTGAGAACGGGTGTCCTGGCAGGACCCGCGGTCCCGGGCGTGTCGAACATGAGCGTGAGCGATCCTGTTGATCTGAACTCCTGCTCCACCGTGGTGGTGTGGTGTAACGCTACCATAACGGACGGGGACGGGTGGTATAACGAGATAGATAATGTGAACGCCACCCTGTGGAACGAGGCCGCGGCCAATGAGGACAGCGGGGACGACAGCAGCAACCACTACACGAACCTGAGCTGCGTGCTGGGGGAGAACATCTCGGTTAACGATGTTTTCGTTAACTGCACGTTCACTGTCCAGTACTACGCGAACCCTGCGGAGTGGACGTGCAAGATTCGGGCGAACGATACGGATTCGAATGCAGGGAGCAATTCGACCAATTTAACTGTAAACACCCTGATCGCGCTGGATGCGGAGAACACCATCAACTTCGGGTCGCTGAGCCCGGGAGAGAACAGGACGGATGATGTGAACAACACGGTGACCAACTGCGGGAACGTGGGTATCGACCTGAACCTGAGCGGCACGGATCTCACGAACACTTCCGCGACCGTGACGAACATATCTGTTGGGAACGTCCACTACAACGTCACGGATTATGATCAGGATTACGCGACTTTGATGACTGCGCTTTCAGCTACCCCGACCTGGGCGGACTTCAGCCTCGGGAAGAGGACGAACGGGGTCATGTCTAACAAGACGTACTGGAAGATAGGCCTGCCTTCGGTTATTGAGGATCTCGTTTATACGGGGATGATAACGTTCACCGCTGTCTCGGACAGCTAAGGGAGGAGATAATATGGGTAAAATAAGTTTGATGTGTTTGGCTTTGCTATTTGTAATTCTGTCAGCCGGTTCTGCACATGCCGTGAGCATAGGGATAAGCCCGGCAGATATAGGTTTCGAGGACCTTCTGAAGGGAGGGTACGCAGAGAAAACAATAGCTGTGAGCACCTCAAGCGAGACTTATGTGAATTTCGCGATGAGCGCGCAGGGTGATATAAAGGACTGGATAGAGTTCGAGCCCTCTGAAGGCGCGATTAGCAGGGCTTCCATGAAAAGGGTTACTGTGATAGTGAGGCCTCCCGGGAACGTGGCGAACGGTCTGTATGGGGGAAGCGTAGTGGTGAGCGCGGAACCGCAGGAGGCAGGAGGTGACGGAGTTGGTGTTGGTGTGGCGACCGGAGCTGCAGCAGGTATCTCCATAGAGATCACGGGGGAGGAGATAAAGAAGGCGAGTGTTGAGAGCGTAAACGTCAAGGACACAGAGGAGGGTTATCCTGTTGAATTCTCGGTTTCGGTAACTAACGAGGGGAACGTTATAATTAAGCCACTGATAGAGATAGAGGTAAGGGAGAAGGGGGAAACAGAAGTCCTGAAGTCCGTGACCCACGGCCAGACGGATGTTCTCCCGACTAAAATGAGCATAATAAGGGTAAGGATGGAGACGGACGACCTTGACCTGGGGGAATACGAGGGAGAGGTGAAGGTATTCCTGGACGGGGAGTTATTGTCAGAAAATACCGTGTATTTCCATGTCCTTGAGAGGGGAACGCTAAGCAAGATGGGAATCCTCCAGAAGGTGTGGAATGAACCCTGGGTTAACGTCGGGGATGTTGTGAGGATAGATGCGTATTTCGAGAACACCGGGGAGCTGGTGGTCGCGGGGAAGTTCAAGGGCGAGATCTATTTAGGCGAGAGGCTGGTCGAGATCTCAGAGAGCGAGGAGCTCGAGGTGGATGTGGGGAAAACGGTCGTGATGTCCTCGTATTTCAGCCCCGAGGAGACCGGGAAGTACGTGGTAAGGGGTCGCGTGGTTTACGGGGGCAAAACAACCGAGACAAAGGAGTCTTACATCAATGTTAATCCCGAGGGTTCTCCTCTCCCGGAGGATACGAACCAACTGGCCTTGCTGATTTCGGCTGTTGTGGTGGTCCTGATAATAGTGATTCTCTTGAAAAGGAGGCTGAAATGAAAAGGGGTTTTTTGCTGTGTGTGATCGTTTTTTTCTCGGTCCAGGTTGTTTTGTCCGCTTCCGTTAACGCGACAACCACGATCGTGGAGGTGGGGGAGGAGATGGGATGGGAGATCCTTGGTTTCACCTCTAATGACGTCACCTATCCTGCCCTGGTCTACTTCAGGCTGGAATTCAGGAACAGCGGGACCTTGGATATAAATGTCAGCGGAAATCTCACCATAAGGAAGGCAGGATCGGTTGTCTATGTTAACAAGGTTTTCAGTGACGGCGTTTCCTCCCAGGAATACAAAAACTTCACCTTCAGCTGGATCCCGAGCGAGACAGGGGACTTCATAGCGAACCTGACCATCAACATTACAAACAACGTTCTGAACCAGACCAACATTACCTTCTCCACGAGTTCGTTCACTGTTTATTCCCCCCCTCCTCCCCCTCCCTCTAACGGAGGGTCGCCTCCGAGCTATTCCCCGGTCCCTCCGGTCGTGACCGTGACCAGGACCTGGGACGAGATCCTTCCTGGAGTATCGGTTACATTGAAGATAGAAAACGAGCAGTTCGCCTTCTCGGAGATCATCATAGAGGTTAGCAAGGAATCGCAGGGGGTTAGGGTGGAGGTGATCAAGCTTGACCAGAGGCCGGGATCTATTGATAAGGACCCTCCAGGTAAGACCTACCGATATCTCGAGGTAAAACACGAGAACCTGGAAGGAAATGTCAGGAGTGTCGCGATAATCTTCAGGGTCGGGAATGAGTGGATATCGGAGAACGAGATAGACAAGTACAGCATTACCCTTAACAGGTATTCGTCAGGGAGGTGGGAGATTTTCCCTGCCAAGTTCCTTAGTGAGGATTCTGTGAACGCCTACTACGGGGCCGAGGTCCCCGGACTGTCCGTCTTTTCGATCACGGGGGAGGAAAGGACGGCATGCGTTCCCGGCGAGAGGAGGTGCTCGGATGGCGGGGTGGGGGTATGCTCCTCCGGGGGTTCATGGGAAACAGGAGAAACCTGCGAGCACGGGTGCCTGGGAGGGGAATGCGTGGAGGTCATACCCGCAGTCTGCACGCCCGGGGATGTGAAGTGCCTTGGGGATTTCCTGCAGAGATGTTCAGGGGACGGATCGGGATGGGAAAGCTTTGAGAAGTGCGAATACGGGTGCTGGGACGGGGAATGCAAGGGGATGGTCGTCTCTTACGTGACAAGGACGGCCGTATTCGTGATGTTCGCGATACTCGTCACGATCTTGATTATAATGATAGCCCTCGTATACATGAACCTGAGGGCCTTTGTTCTCAGAAAAAGATAGCCTATTTTTTCATGGCCTCGAGCTGCTTCTTCCTTCTCTTTATCATGTCCTCGAGGTATTTCTTCCTCTCGGTGTAGGTTTTGGGATCCATCACCCCGTCCTTCAGAACGATCTTCAGCGCGCCCAGGTCCCTGTAATACCTTTTCAAGTCCTCCTTCATCTCGTTCTCGTTTCTCTTTTGCTGGGCCTTGTCCACGTGTCTTGTTTTTTGCAGTTCCTCGGCAGTCTTCTGCCTCAGCAGGATATAGGTTATCAGGATCAGGACGATTATGATTATTCCAATAAGGACGAGCCTCTCCATTATCATCCAGGAAAGATAGGAGGCGGGGATTCCGATAAGCAAGGGGTCAGAGCCTATCAGGAAAACCGTGGTGACGAAATAGACTATGCTTATTATGGCGATAAAAAATGTTATCAGGACCGCGCTGTCTGTCTTGGAATGCACCATACATATAATTTTGAACAGGCTTTATAAAATATTTTGCGGGCCGGGTGTTTAAACATAGTTTTATATGCCCTTGATCCAAACCCAACTCGGGGGGGTGTTATTCGTGAAAGTTGTAAAAAGAGACGATAGAAGGGAAGACTTCAAAAGGGATAAAATCAGGAGAGGAATCGAAAGAGCGGCGGACAGGGTCAAGGTCGACAAAAAGAGAGCAAAGGAAATGGCGGACAGAATCGCGAAGGACGTGGAAAAGAACTTCAGGAACAGGGACGAGGTCAGGAGCGAGGACATCAGAAACAGGGTTCTGGAAGCGCTGGACAGGGATGAAAGAAGGGTAGCGGACTCTTTCAGGGAATTCCGGAAATAGAAATTTAAAATTTATTTGTTTTGAAGGGGATTTGTTTAGCTCTTTTTCTAGACAAGATTTTAGGTGATGCAAGCATCCTTTGATGTAAAACGCTGGGGACAGGAATATCGAACAGCCGGAAGTGAAACTCCCTCTTGCTCCACAGCTTCTGTTGGGAGCAGGAGAAGCTGTGTTCGAACCTGCGCGGGCCGAAGCCCACAGGGTTAGCAACCTTGCGCAGCCGTTGATTTCTCAAAAGGCTACTGCGCCTTAACCACTCGGCCACCCCAGCATGAACTATACCAAGCGTTTTGTTTTACATAATCTTTATAAATATTAGGTTTATATATCAATTAATTAAATTAATATTGAGGTGGGTAGATGGCGATAAAGGTTGCTAGTGTTTCTGAAACTTATGGCAAGGATGTGTTCACAGGCAAAGGAATGTTCTGTGGGAAAGTAGAGGATGTGGAATGCGACCTCAAGAGGTTCAAGATACGCTCGCTGGTTGTCAAGGCTGCCAAGGAATCATACATCTCCAAAATGCTGGGGAGCAAGAAAGGGGTGATCATACCATTCCCCATGGTAGAGTCGATCGGTGACATAATCCTGATAAAGCACATATCTCTTCCCGTGTCGGAAGAAGAAGGCGAGGCGGAAAGGCCTGAGGCTACTCAGATGTGATGGAATCCGATAACATGAGGGCTTTTCCCTTTTTGACCAGTACCATATCCTCTATCCTAAACCCACCCATGTTCTTAATGTAAATTCCCGGTTCCACCGTAAGGACCATGTTCTCTTTCAGGACGTCACCGGTGGGGTCGTGGACTGTCAGGCCCACGCCGTGGCCGAATGAGTGGATGACCTTGTAACCGTTCTTTGAGAAGAGAGTTTTCTGCAGGTCCTCCACCTCGCTGTAACTGATTCCTGCCCGTATGAAATCCACTATCCCGTCGTGTATAGCCTTTAAGTCCCCGTATATCTTCCTTTCCCTCTTGCCTGATCTCCTGCAGAATGTCCTGCCTATGTCGGAGCAGTAGCCATTGGATCTGCAGCCGATGTCTATCAGGACTACGTCTTTCTTTTTCAGTGTCCTCTCGTTCGGCTTGTGGTGCACGTAAAACCCCTGGGGGCCGGAGGAGACTATGTTCTCGAAGGCGTTGTCCACCCCGTGTTTCCTGAACAGGATGTCTATCTCGTTCGATATACGTGCCTCCGTTTTCCCTGAAAGGGGAGGGAGGGATCCGAATACCTTTCCTGTTATCCTTATTGCCTCCCTTATCTGCCGGATCTCGTAAGCGTCCTTGGTTGTCCTGGGTATCTCGAGCGATTTGCCGAAGGGCTCGAGTTTTGCCTTGAGCTTTTCCATTTCCTTGAAGAGTAGGACATTAAGCTGCTTCTCGTCGAAGCCAATCTTTTCGTATCCCTTGAATTCGGTCATAAAATCCTTAACGCTGTCTATCAGGATCGTGTTCCTGTATCTCAGCCTGGCCTCGCTCTCCAGAGGGGTGGCGATCAGTTTGGGTTTGTCATTAAACGGCAGGATGAGGAACAGGCGGTCCTCCCTCAGGCCGGAGTAACCCGTATAATAATATATGTCTTCCTGACCTGAGAGGAGGAGGACATCGATCCCCTTCTCCTCCATCAGTTTCCTTATCTTCCCCTGCCTTTTCGAAAAGTCGGGTCCCATAGTAATAATTGGCGGGGATCGAATAAAAAAGCGGTGCAAGCGTCAGCTGCCTTTTGGTCCACCGCTTTTGGTTGGGAGAAGGAAAAGCGGTGATGGGGCCGCGAGGATTTGAATTCCGGTGGAACAAACCTATGTCGCGTTTCAATTCTTTTTATGGCAGACTTGCTCTGCCTTTCCGTATGTTCCATCCCCGGTCGGCAGCGTTACGGAAGCTTTATCCGGAAGCGTCAGCTCCTGTTTTTGCTTAAGCTTTTTGGATAAAAAGCTTACCCCATGCTGCAATGCTAGACCACTGCAGAGCCCTTTTCATTCGGAAGCAAGCGACGGAGCGGAACGCGAGTAAGCGCAGCTCCTTTCTGCTTAAGCTCTTTCCTGAAAAGAGCTTAACTACACCACGGCCCCTTTGGGTTCTTAATATTATACGTATGTATGTTATAAATTTATGGAACCGGGGGATCCCGGAACCCCTGTGATTGAATTTACAAAATGATTTTTAATAGTAAGGGTTTTGTGTGGATAAGGCTTAAATGCGCTGATCGTGAATTTATCAAAATATTTTTTTAATAGTAGTATTTAAATCATAAAAGCAATTTTCTTTATTCGGGTGTAAGAATGGAGAGCTTGATCGAGATAAACAGGAACGCGAGAGGGATAGAGGAAATGGTAAGGGTGGACAAGAAAACCAAGAGAAGGGTATTGAGATTCCTGGAATCTTCTTCTGATTAAAGCTTTTAAAAGAAAGGATGTTATATTATTAATTCAAAGGAGTGGAAACATGATGATTCCGATCCGCTGCATGACATGCGGCAAGCCATTGGGGCATCTCTGGGAGAAATACCAGAAACAGGTTGAGAAGAGGGCGGACCCGAAAAAGGTCCTGGACTCCCTGGAGGTTGAAAGGTATTGCTGCCGTTCTCTGTTCCTGACGCACGTGGACATGGTCGACAAGGTGGGGAAATTCAAGAAGTAATTTATTCGAGAGAGGACAAATTCTAATCATGGGTATTTCCGGGAGATACGGGAGAGCTAGGTTGGGTATCCTGATCGGCGTATTCGGCAACCTGCTGCTGGGGCTGTTCAAGCTGTTTGCAGGCGTCTTCGGGAACTCTTTTGCCCTGGTCGCGGATTCAGTCCACAGCATATCGGACATGCTTACATCAATAGTGGTCTGGGTGGGACTGAAGGTAGGGAAGAAGCCCCCTGACAAATACCATCCGTACGGGCACGGGGATGCGGAGCCCATAGCGGGCCTGATTGTTTCTATTGTTCTTTGTCTGGTCGCGCTCGAGTTCGTGAGGAGTTCGATTAATAAGATAATCACAGGGGCGGTGACTACGCCGGGGACGATCGCCCTGGTGGCCGTGGTGGTTTCCATCATTTTCAAGTACTGGATGGCGGGATTTGTCAGGAAGATAGGCAAAGAGATAAACTCCCCTGCCCTGGTGGCGGACGCGGCCCATCACAAATCCGATTTCTACACCTCCGTCGTGGTGGTGGTCGGGGTGGCGGGATCGATGCTGGGGTTCGGGATCCTGGACCCGATTGCGGGGCTGCTGGTTGCGCTCTGGATAGTGAAAATAGGGTTTGACGTGGGGAGGAGCAACATACGCCATCTTATGGGGGAGGTCCCGTCCGAATACATGTTAAAGCAGATAAACCACATAGCGAGGGGCGTGAAGGGAGTGAAGAACGTGCATGACGTAAGGGTTCATTACGTGGGCCCGAGCGCCTCAGTGAGCATGCACCTGAACGTTGACGGGAAGAAAAGGCTGTCTGAAGTGCATGAGATAGCGACAGAGGTTGAGGATAGGATCAAAAAGGAGGTAGAGACCATTCGGTCCGTTGTCGTTCACTGCGAACCGGGTTAGTCGGAAAGGACCTCAAGAACCTTTATGGTGAATATCAGTTTATTCCCCGCCAGCTCGTGGTTGAAGTCGAGCATCATGTGGGTCCCGTTCTCGCTGGTTATCCTGCCGTTTCCCACTATGGTCGATACGTAGCTGCCGATCACGGGCGTCAGCGTTATTGTCATCCTGTTGCCCTCTATGGTGACCACAGAGGTCCCGTAATCCATGTATAAAATCTGGCCGTCCTCGACCTCCTGCCTGAGCGTGACATCCGAATCCTTTATGCCGACAACGGTAACTCCCCACTGCATCCCCTCCAGGCGGTAGGTCTTGTCCATGACCGGGGGCTCCCCGAATGTGAGGTTGAAGAGCTCGAGGGTCGTGTTGACCGTGATGTTGAATTCCTGGGCAAGCGGAACTTGCATGACAAGATTGGGATCGTATTCCCCGTACGCCTGATCCGGGGTGATCTCGATCCTCTTGGTCTCCCCTTCCGCCATGCCAACGACCGCATCGTCAAAGCCGCTTATCGCCTGGCCCAGTCCCGCATTGAAGGTGAAATTGCCTGAATCGAATACCGTCCCGTCTTCCAATTCCCCCCTGTACTGGACAAGCACCAGGTCTCCCTTCCTGACGAGTGTCTTCTCAGGTACGGAAAAAATAAGTAAAGATCCTATTACGGCTATTATTATGACAATGACAGCGGCGTACAAGAGGGGTATGCCCCTGGAGCGCTTTTCCATTTCCCTCTTTATCTCTATCTCCTTTTTCTTGTCTATCTTGGCTATCTTCTCTATCTCCCTTTTTCTTGCGGGCTTCTTTGTTTCCGGTTTGGGTTTTATTCTTCTCGCCATGCGGACACCTAAAAATAGTTATTAGAATCTCTTGGGGATGTTACATATAAAGTTTTCAGGCACAATCCTTTATGCAGTAGGTGAAAGTCGTGTTGCCTTTTCTTACCCTTTCCCCGGGATCGCAGACCCCGTTTCCGCAGTCGCAGTAATGGTTCGTGAAATTGGCCCCCATATAGGGACCGCCTGTTTCCGGGTTTAGCCCAAGTTCCAGGTCGTATTCACCTCCGTCCGTTAGCACCCGGACTATTTCCCCGGGCCCGTGCTCGGACAGCAGTTCCATTAACCGGGAGATATCCCGCACGTTGTCGTTTTCAAAGGCCAGTATTATTTCGTCCCTCTGGAGGCCGGCCAGCTCTGCAGGCGAATCATTGAAAACCCCGGCAATCAGAACGCCGCAGGGTAGGCCGTATTCCTGCAGGGGATATGAGATTAGGATCAAGGACAGCAGTATCATTCTAAGGGACAGGGGATTGAAAATGATTACAGATATGGAAACCGTGAGCAGGCCTTTCATGTCTCTTGCAAGATCCCCCAGGTTTCTGGTACGTAATTTCCTGTAAAGGGCGATAAGGCCGCAGGTGAAGGGATAGGTTACCAGGGATTCGAAAAGGGAGAATGCGAACAGGATAAATGGTTCCGGGATGATCAGCAAGGATATCGGGGAATTGGTTACGTATGACATCAAGTAACCGGACAAAAGGACCATGCCCGAGTATATGTAGGGGATGAGGAGGGCCAGGATTATTTTTGATTTGTCAGGTCTCAGGAATTCTAGCGTGTCCATGCCATTATTAATTGTTTTTAACGGATTAAATATAAGAATTTTAGACGTTTTCGTGGATAAGGTGATGTTCTCTCATGTACCTGCATATAGAACAGAATTCGGAAGTCGTCTGTTTGGGGGAAACCTCCCCGCTCATTATCCTCTTGGAAACGGAATCTATCATTTGCATGAGTTCGGGGTGTTTCTTTAGGGAGGAGTTCTTCATGCCCCTGAGATCTCTCTTGTAATGGGAGATCGCGGGCTGGGAGGTGTCCAGGAGTTCGGCCGCCTTGCTCTGCGTGATGCCGTGGTCCTCTATCATCTTCTTGGCGATAAGGGCGCGTACGCTTGGGAGGATTTCGGAGGTTACGAATTCGCAGATTGGTTTCATTAAATTAGGATGGCGGAAGGGTTTATAAATATTACGCTGTTATTTTTGTTTAAACATGCGGAGATCAAGTCCCATTAAATGGTTTTTACATATATTTTCTGGCTTCCTTTACAGGAAGTTTAACTTGTTTATCGGCTTCTTGGTATTTAGACATGATTTCTTTTATTTTTTTCATATCCCATTCTGATTCATCGGGTCCCAAATGAGCTAAAGGTTCTAATATTTTTTTATTCGTGATTTTAGCTAGTTTTACATAAGCACTTGGATTTTCTGGTTCCATCTCTATTGCAAAATCGTACCATTCATGAGCCGAACTATGTAAATCACATGCACAACCGTGTGTCATATACGATATTTCTTTTGCAATTTCTGCAACTTTCATGACTTCTTCATATTGCGGTGGTTGATTTTTTAAATAGCTTCCAATTCCGCCTTCGCATGGGAGTGTTATTTCTGTGGTTTTTAACAAATTTCTTAATTCTTGCAGTTGGGTTTTAATGTTGGGTGTCATATGAGCAATGTTTTTAAAAAAGGTTTTAAATTTATGTTTGTTCAGTAATTCGGCATTTTTAGTGCCTCAGAGTTGTGGTGGGGTTTTTAAAACCATGGGGACAATTATAAGGCAAGGAGATTTTATGGAAGAAGATAGGAAAGACAGATTTGGAAGAGAGCTGCACGAGACGAAATGTTCCGATTGCGGAAAGAAAACGAAAGTTCCTTTCAAGCCTTCTGGAGACAGGCCTGTCTATTGCAGGGATTGTTATCAAAAGCACAGACCGCAAAGACGCTTTTAATTGGTTCGATTAAAGGTTTCTGGTTCTTTGTTGAGATCTGGCTAGTTTTAAAACTAAGCGGAAAAGGAAAACTATCTGGGTTTTCTGATTAATTTTCGAAATATATTTTCGAGAATACAAATTTTTATATATAACCTTGTTCTACAATATATTGGTTGTCTTATTTGACAAAAACACAACATGTTGTGTTTTTTATCGGTAGTGAAATCCGGGGGTTCTGTGGCGAAGGGGAAGTGAAAACTCCCTTTTGAGGGGGGAATTAAAGGTGGTGTCGTATGCTTTGTCCTTACTGCATGCAAGGGGAGATAAAGGTCCTGGACAAGAGGGAATCTGACGATAAGTCCATCAGGCGGAGGAGGGAATGTCTCAAGTGCGGTAAGAGGTTTACCACCTACGAGAGGATCGAGTCCGCGGACCTCGTAATCGTGAAGAAGGACGGGAACCGCGAAAGATTCGACAGGAACAAATTAAAGGGCGGGATTCTTAAGGCGTGCGAGAAGCGCCCCATAACGAATGGTATGATCAACAGGATGGTTGATGAGATAGAAACCGAACTGAGGAACCAGGATGATGTTGAGATCCCGAGCAAACGTGTCGGGCAGCTCGTCATGAGGAAGCTCAGGCAGGTGGACAAGGTAGCGTACATAAGGTTCGCTTCGGTTTATCGCGAGTTCGAGGACCTGGAGAGCTTTGAGAACGAGCTTAAAAAATTGGGCAGGAGGAAGAGGTGATTTTATGATAAAGAGGGTGAAAAAAAGAGACGGCAGGACCGCTGATTTCGAGATAGAGAAGATAACAAGCGCCATATTCAAGGCCGCGAAGGCGGTTGGAGGGGAGGATTACGAATTGGCGAAAAGGCTCACGGGGGAGGTTGTCAGGACGCTTGAGGAGAGGTTCCCGAAGGAGATCCCCTCCGTGGAGGACGTTCAGGACGCGGTGGAGAAGGTATTGATAGAGAACGGGCACGCAAAGACAGCGAAGGCGTATATCCTCTACAGGAAGGAGAGGGAAAGGGTCAGGGAGGCCAAGGAGATACTCGGCGTCAGGGACGAGCTGAAGCTGCCCTTGAACACGATAAAGGTTCTGAAGGCAAGGTATTTGCTGAAGGACGAGAAGGGGAACGTGACAGAGTCCACGGGGGAGATGTTCAGGAGGGTTGCCAGGCATCTGGCTCTCGTTGAGATACTCTATCACGATCTCGTTTTTGACAGGAACAGGGAGCAGAGCGTTAAGGACCTGCCTGAGCTCGATGGCCTTCCGAGAAAGGCCGGGGAAACAGGACTGAACATCAACAACGTCCGCATGCTTCACAACGCCTATCAAAGGCTGAACAAGAGGAAGCAGATGAAGGTCACGTTCAATGAGATGCTCGAGATAATCAAAAGGAAATGGGATTACGTGAAGGGGAAGGAGAACGAGTTCTTTGACATCATGATGAATTTCGACTTCACCCCGAATTCTCCAACCATCATGAACGCGGGAGCCCCTCTGGGGCAACTATCGGCCTGCTTCGTTCTTCCTGTCGAGGATTCCCTTGACAGCATATTCAATTCCCTGAAATACACCGCCTTCATCCACCAGTCCGGGGGAGGGACGGGATTTTCCTTTTCCAGGCTGAGGCCCAACGGGGACATGGTAAAATCGACCAAGGGGATTGCGTCAGGCCCGCTGTCTTTCATGAGGGTTTTCGACGTGGCGACGGAGGTGATAAAGCAGGGAGGGAAGAGAAGGGGTGCGAACATGGGTATAATGAGGATAGATCATCCTGACATACTGAACTTCATAACCTCCAAGGACAGCGAGAACCGGATCCTCACTAACTTCAACATCTCCGTGGGGGTTACGGACAAGTTCATGCGCGCGCTCGATAACAACGGGGAGTACGAGCTGGTAAGCCCCAGGGACGGTAGGGTCATGAAGAAGCTTTTCGCGAGGCAGGTATGGGAGATGATAACCTACCAGGCGTGGAAGACAGGGGACCCGGGGGTGATATTCATAGACGAGATAAACAGGCACAACCAGACCTCTCACATAGGGGAGATAGAGTCCACCAATCCATGCGGCGAGCAGCCCCTGCTGAACTACGAGTCCTGCAACCTGGGGAGCGTGAACCTCTCGAAAATGGTGAGGGAGGACGGGACAATCGACTGGGACAGGCTCAGGAGGGTTGTCAGGTCGGGCGTCAACCTGCTCGACAACGTGATAGAAGCTAATTTTTACCCGCTCAAGCAGATAGAGTTCATGACGCACGCGAACAGGAAGATAGGACTGGGGGTCATGGGCTTCGCGGACATGCTGATCAAGCTGGGCATAAGGTATGATTCGGAGGAGGCTCTTAAACTCGGGGAGAAGGTCATGAAGTTCGTGACTGAGAATGCGAGGGAGAGGTCGGTGGAGCTGGGCAAGGCCAAGGGAAGCTTCCCCAACTTCAAGGGGAGCGCATGGGATAAAAAAGGGTACAAGCACATGAGGAACGCGACCACCACCACGATCGCCCCGACAGGGACCATAAGCATAATAGCGAACTGCTCGAGCGGAATAGAGCCGCTTTTCGCGGTGGCCTTCGTGAGGAAGAACGTTCTCAGCGGGGAGGATGAACTGGTGGAGGTCAACGATCTCTTCGGGAAGTACGCGAAAGGGAAGGGGTTCTACTCCGAAGACCTGATGCACGAGGTTTCGAAGACGGGCTCCCTGGAGGGCATCAAGGAGGTTCCAAAGGAGGCGAAGGAGCTCTTCAAGACCGCCCACGACGTGGATTACGAATGGCACATAAGGATGCAGGCCGCGTTCCAGAAATACACGGACAACGCGGTCAGCAAGACCATTAACCTGAGGAGCGATGCGGGGATAAAGGACGTGGAGAGGGCGTACGAGCTCGCGCACAAGCTCAAGTGCAAGGGGATAACCATATACAGGGACACGAGCAAGGTCGTCCAGGTCATACACATAGGGGAGGAGGAGAAAAAGAAGAGGAAGTACGTGAAGGACGAGGAGAAGAAGGAACTGAAAGAATCGGAAGAGAACTGCCCCGTTTGCAAATCGAAACTGTATTCCGCGGAGGGGTGCTTCACCTGCCTGAACTGCGGCTATTCCAAATGCACGTGATCTTATGGGTCTGGTTTACGTTTTCACTGGGAAAGGGAAGGGGAAGACGTCGGCTGCCTTCGGGACAGCGATGAGGTTCCTGGGATACGGGAAGAAGGTCGTTGTCGTCCAGTTCCTCAAGGGAAGGGAATCCGGGGAGATACTGCTAAGGAAGAACATCCCCGGCCTGGATGTCGTGCAGTTCGGAGGGGAACGTTTCGTGGATCTCAAGAACCCTTCAGAGAAGGATACTGAAAGGGCGAAGGAAGCCATGTTCTACGCCAGGAGGGTCACGCAGAGGGTTGACAGGCCCGACCTTCTCGTCCTGGACGAGGTTAGTGTTGCGGTGTCTTCAGGGATGGTTAAGGAGAGCGAGGTCCTGGAGCTCATTCAAAAGCTCCCTGAGAAGACGCATCTGATAATCACCGGGAGAGGGGCGACCAGGAAGGTCATGGATAGGGCGGACCTCGTGACCGAGATGAGGGACGTCAAGCATCCCCTGGAGAAAGGGGAGAAAGCAAGGAAGGGACTGGAATACTGAGGTGACGCATGGTTTTGTCTTCGTTCGCTATAAAGGAGCTTCTTGAAAGCAAAAGGCTGGTCATAGACCCCCTGGAAACGGGCCAGATACAGCCCGCTTCCGTTGATTTGAAAATCTCGGATGAGATAATGGTCCCTAAGGGGAGGGGGTATGAAACGGTTAAAAAAAACGAGATCTTGCTCCCCCCGAAGACCCACGTCCTCGTAAGGACGGAGGAGCATGTGGAGCTCCCGAATGACGTCGGGGGGATCGTGAAGCTGAGGAGCTCGCTTTCCAGGATCGGGGTGATGCTGAACAATGCGGGATGGATCGATCCGGGTTTCAAGGGGACGCTGACCCTGAGCGTGTTCAATCCCAACGATTCTCCCCTGGAGATAAAGAGGGGTACGAGGTTCTTCCAGCTCGTTCTGTTAAGACTGGACAGGGAGAGCGAGGGTTATTCGGGCAAATACCTGGGCCAGAAAGGGGTTACGGGGAACAAGGGGGTCTGAATAGATTTAAATCTGAATCACAAGAATCAAGCATGGAATGGAAAGGTTTTTTGATCGCGGTCGTCCTTATAGCAGTGGTGATATTCTCTGGATTCCAGTTCGCGAACCTCACGGGTCTTGTCGTCCTGTCCCAGCCGATATCCGTCCAGCTGGTAATAGAGAACGGGGACAGGATGGCGTACGTGCTCGATGTGGAGGGGGAGGAGACTGCTTTTGACCTGCTGAAGGGGGTCGCGGTTGTTGACTACGAGATGTATTCGACCGGGATCGTGGTATCCGAGATAAACGGCCTGGAGACGGACGAGAACCACCACTGGATCTGTCTCGTTAACGGGGAGCTCCCGGGAAGGCCGTGCGATTTCTACGGGCCGGAAGACGGGGACGTCATAAGTTTCGTTTACCTGACCTCGGAAGAGGCGCTGGGTTATTTTAAGTAGAATTGTAATTACTATCAAGTAGGTTATAGAAAAGTATTTAAATATGTGATACATAAAAAGGTATTATGTCCAGGAGAGGAAAGAACAGGAAAGCGGAAGAGTCGGTTTCTGAACCCGGTAAGGCAGAGTCCGTAAGGACTGAAAAGCCAAACGAGAGCGAATACAGGCTCATAGGAGTCAGGAAGGCTTTCTTCTACTCGATTATTATCGCTGTCTTGTTCTTCGGGATGGGTTTTGTCGTAAACCCCGCGGTCACGGGACAGATGGGTGTCCAGCCGGTGGACAGCGGGAATGACATGTTAATTTTCATCTCCCCTCCGGGCTGCACTGACTGCGCGGAACTGGAACCGATCGCTAGGGAAGTGGCCAATACGTTGGGCATCGCATTTGTCAAGACCGGATTCAGCCAGCAGATGGAAACCCCCGGCTTTGCTCTCGTGTACGAAGACAAGTTCCTGGGGGCCACCGGATTCGACAGCGATTATTCGCTGAAGGGACTGGTCTGCCAGATGTCGGGTAACGATGAGATATGCCAGGAGGCGGAAGAACTCCAGCCTCCGGAACAGCCGGCTCCTCCGGCACCAGAGGTTCCCAAGAGCGACAGGCCGGAGCTGGAACTTTTCGTGATGTCGTTCTGCCCCTACGGGGTGCAGGCGGAAACTGCCATTAAGCCTGTCGTAGAGCTGCTTGGCGACAAGGCGGACATAAATGTAAAGTTCATAGTGAGTATAGGAGGCGACACCCCTGAAAGCGTGCAGTCTCTGCACGGATCGCCGGAAGCGATGGAAGACCTGAGGCAGGTATGCGTACGGGAGAACTATGATTATGCCACTTTCTGGAACTATGTTTCGGAAATAAATGAAAACTGCTACAGCATATACAGGGATGAGAAGGCGATGGAAACCTGCTGGAAAGAGGCCGCCAAAACGGCCGGCGTGGATGTTTCAGGAGTGGAAAGCTGCCTGGCAACGTCATCCGTTGGGCTGATAAAACAGGACGAAATCGATTCGATGGTATACGGGGCCGGAGGGTCTCCGACATTCATCATAAACGGCGTGAAGGTAAGTCCTGCAAGGACTCCGGAAGGGATAAAGCAGGCAATCTGCAGCGCATTCAATGATCCGCCACCGGAATGCCAGCAGGTACTTGAGGGCGGTTCGGAACAGCAGCCCACGGGCGGCTGTTAATCCTTATTTTTCTTCGCAGCGCATTCTTCATTGCATTTGTCGCAGTATTGTTTTGCGTGCCTATCGCAGAAAGCGACCCTCATGTCCTTTTTGACACAGAAGTATGCCTCTGACCCGACGTTTTTTCCGCATATTATGCAGTCCATAGAACATGACCTGATTAGAATATAACACTGTTATATTTAAAGCTTTCGGAAAAAACAGGATTTAAGTAGGGCCAGCCAAATTATTATCATGAGCAAGATTATATGGCTGGTCATCATCATAATAATAATCCTGGCATTGGCTTATTATCTGGGATACATAGAGTTCTGATTTGAAAGATCTCGAAAAATGAATAGTCCGGTTTAAACTAAATTGCATTTATCTCATTTGCCTCCCTGTAAACATCCGCAGCGAAGAGAAAGCTGAGGGCTATCCAGATGAAGGAGAGCCAGAGGGAGAACAGCTCGGATCCCCTGAGGAGGATCGTCTCTGGTATGGAAAGGAGGATCAGGAAATTCAGGACTGAAACAACAACCAGACCGATCCCCAGGATCATCCTGTGCCCGATGTAGACGTATCCCGAACCCCATAAAATGAGGTTGAGGAAGGCCGCGAGCCAGGGGGATCTTCCGTACTTCATGAAGAGATTTTGGCGCGGGGGTTTATATGCGTGGTATCTCAAATTGTTTTTATCCGTTCTCGGGATGTGCATTTCATTTCTAATTTATTCGTAAGATAGCGAAATCTTTATAAAGCCTTTGGTTATCTTTTAAATATCGGGAACGAAAACCCGACGCAAGGAAAGGATTCTTAAATTAAAGGAGGGGAAATATGGCAAGAAGGAAGTCCGCGAAAAAGTACTACATCTTCAAGAAGGGATCAAAGATATCAGTGTTTACAGGAAGGTCTCCAAGGCAGGCCGCTCTGAAGGCAGCTGCACGTGGAATTACGGACATAAGACTCAGGGAAAGAGGAAGAAGGAACAAGGACAAGACCTACACGATCCATGTGTTCAGAGGATCAGTCAGGGAAGTTGACGCGCCAGCAAACAGGCCAAGCTGGCTGCCTGCAAGGATCAAGAAACCAATGGTTTCAAAGGTCGGAATTGAAAAGGTCAGGAGAATTTAGTTAAGGGTTTTTCATAACCCTTTTCTTTTATTTTTCATGAATCTGGATGGTTTAAACAGATGTTTAAACATTTTAACTAGTTTGAACAAATTTTTATAATGGCAGGGGATGTTTTCTCGCAGTTCTTCGTATGGGCGGCAGGTCTTTCGGGAATTCTAGTTTATCCGGGGATTTTCCTGATAAGCCTGGTAGGATCCGCCTCTGTCATTTTCCCCCTTCCCTCTTTCATTGTCATATTCACCTTTGGAGGAACTCTTAACCCCTGGCTGGTCGGCCTGGTCGCGGGTTTGGGCTCAGCCCTTGGCGAGCTGACTGGTTACGTAATCGGAAGGGGAGGAAAAAAATTAATAAAGAAGAAACACGAAAATATGTTAAAACAGGCGAAGGCATGGATGGAGAGGCACGGGGCATTCTTCATGATCGTCCTCTTTGCCCTTACGCCGCTTCCCGATGACGTTATAGGAATAGTGTGCGGGATGATAAACTACGACGTAAAGAGGTTCTTCCTCGCTTCTCTCATAGGGAAGATAACAATGTGCCTGTTCATTGCGTGGGGAGGGTTCTTCGGCGTAAACTGGGTGCTGGGCGTTTTCGGTGGTTGAATGGAGAGAATTTACATAGGTCTGTATTACCTGAAAATACTTCATTACTTCTTTTTCTCGCTCGCGATCTTCTCACTTGTTTCGGGAGTGATATTCATGGAGAGCTTCACGCTGGAATCTCTCAATCTGCTTTTCTTGTCTTCAATTTACTCTTCCGTCTCGGTATACATAGCATTTTCCATTTACAGGGCATACAAAAAACTGGCTGAGCCCATAATGGTGATCAGGACGTACGTGTTTCCATACGTATTGTTTGCCTTCCTCACACTCGTCATGACACTCTCCATAATTTTCATCTTCCCCTACATGACGGAACTGGTTTACGCCTTCCTGTTCGTCAACTACTACATAATTTTCTTTATAGCGGGCGGCATCATCATGAGCAGGTTCAGCGTCGCGAAGAAGACGTTCGAGTTTTACAGCAACCTCGGCCTGATCAGGGCCAAGAGGTTCGCCTCGAGATATTCAAGGGTTGTCGACCTTAAGGAATACGATGTGGGGACTGACACCGAGGCGGACGAACTCCTTGACAACGTATGGGATCACAAGGATTACCCGCTCCCCTACGTCAGGGCGCTGGAGATAAAGGTTTGCGAGATAAAGATAAGCAACCTGGGTAGGAGCATACAGGTCCTGGAGTCGAGGGCGGAAAGGAGCCCCGAGGAAAACAAGCTGATCGGCGTTTTCAAGGCCGAGAAGCAGAATTACATAAGGAAAATCCATGATGTCCAGGAGCTGAGGGATTAACCCTTCTTCTCCATCCAGAGCTTCACGAGTTCCGCGAAGTCGTCGAACCTTATCACGACGAACGGGTTGGTTCTCGAATAGTTGAAAATAAGGAAGTTCAGGTCCCTGTTTTCAAGCTCCAGCATTTCCTTCTCAGGGAAGGAAACGTACTTCTTCGCTTTCGTTGTTTTTGCCTTCCCCAGGAACCTCTCCTCGACCACTATGTCCGCGTTGGGGATGTCCCTGGAAGGCTGCCTCCCGGACAGGGCGACCCTCCTGCTCTTTATCCCGTGTTTCGCAAGCTTGTCAACCACGTGGTATTCGAATCTCCTCCCCCTGGCGTAGCTCTTTACCATGAGTATTATATTCGGGGGAAAGAATAAATATCATTAGCCGGTTTTACATCCGGTGAGCTCGCCCAGCCTTTCGAAGGACTGGATCCCCTCGTAACGCTCGTTGTTTATTATCCACGTGGGAACCACCCGTATCCCTTTTTCAGAGCAAACGTTCGGGTCAGTGACGCAGTCGACGTTTTCTATGTACTGGAGGGCATCGCCGAACATATCTTTCTGATCCTGGCAGTGCGGGCAGCCCATGGAGGTGTATAGGACCGCTCCTCTGTCTGCAAGGCATTGCGCGAAGCCTTCCGTGTCGTGACTGGAATCCGCAACGAAAAATCCCGTGATGTATCCCGTAAGGTTGAAACCGAAGACCAGAACCGCCACTATGAAGATCGCCAGTACCGCCGAAACTAAAAACACGTCCTTTGCCATGGTAATCTTAAATTTTATGTTTAAGGGGTTTATAAGTTTGCTGATTTGTTATTGATATTACACTGTTATATTTATATGCTTTAAAAACAATAAAGACAAATAAATTCAATCCTGGTGGTCTTATGAGGGTTTATCTGGACAACGCCGCAACCACGATGACTGATCCGAAAGCCGTGAAGGCAATGATTCCCTACTTTTCAGAGAAATACGGTAACGCCTCGAGCATACACCAGTTCGGGAAGGAGGCGAAAAAGGCTGTGGGAAGATCGAGATCCTTTATAGCGGCAAGGATAAACGCCAATCCTTCCGAAATCATATTCACCTCCGGAGGAACTGAATCAGACAACCTCGCCCTCCGCGGGGTCGCACACGCTAACAGGCACCTGGGAAACCACATAATAACCTCGAAGATCGAGCATCCCGCGATCCTAAACACCTGCAACTCCCTGATGGAGGAGGGTTTCGAGGTAACCATGATAGACGTTGACCAGGAGGGTTTAATCGACCTGAATGCGCTGGAAAAGGCGATAAGAAAGAAGACGGTCCTCGTCTCCGTAATGCACGCAAACAACGAGATAGGAACCATACAGCCCATCGAAAAGATAGGGAAGATATGCAAGAAGAGAAGGATCCTCTTCCATTCCGACGCTGTACAGAGCTTCACCAAGGTCCCGATAGACGTAAAAAGGATGAACATAGATTTGCTTTCTTTGTCGAGTCACAAGATCCACGGTCCCAAGGGGATCGGAGCGCTGTTCGTGAGGAAGGGCGTCAAGATCAGGGAGGAGCTCACGGGAGGCCAGCACGAATCCGGCCTGCGCGCGGGGACGCAAAACGTCCCGGGCATCGTGGGGTTCGGGAGAGCTGTGGAGGCAGCGAGGGATGGCGATGCGAAGCGCATGGCGAAACTCAGGGACAGGCTTATTTCCGAGCTCCTCAGGATAAAGGGATCGAAACTGAACGGGGCGAAAGGCGATAAAAGGCTCTGCAACAACGTGAACGTCGGTTTTCGCGGGGTTGAGGGGGAAAGCCTCATGATGTACCTGGACACGAAAGGGATCGCGTCCTCCACGGGATCCGCCTGCTCGAACCTCCTGATAAAGGAAGGCGGGGTCTCGCACGTACTCCAGGCGGTATGCAAGGATATGGAATTCGCGAGCGGCTCCATCCGCCTGACGCTCTCGAGGTTCAGCACGAGGGAGGAAATCGACTACGCAGTAAAATCTGTAAACGAGGTCGTAGAGCACCTCAGGAAGATAAGCGGGTTCAAGTGAGAAAATCACTTCAATACCTTGCCGGTTTCTTCGTACCATAAATAGAGATCCAGCTCCGCCAGGCTCATGCCGAGCTTTTCAGCGATCTTTTTCAATACGCCTTCGATCTCCAGGTATTTCTTCTTCGTTAAGGTTTTCGGCCGCTCGATCATGCCGTGCTTTTCGAGCATGTCTATTATGTGGAAATCGATTATCGCGAGGTTCCCGAATCCTATGTTCCTCAGGAAGTGGCTCGCCTCTTTATAACCAAGGCCTTTCACGTTTTCGACAAGCCATTCCCTCGCCTTCTCCCCGCTGCCGAAGGATTCGATCGTTTCTTTCAGTGAGCCGTGATGCTTCCTCGCCTCCGCTATGAATTTCGCGCGCACGTTAGGGTAGCGGTGGCCGAGCTCTCTCAGCCTCCCCGTAAGCTCCCTTCCGCTGAGGGTCGAGAATCCGTTCCCGATCTCTTCCTGTATCCTCATCCCCCTCTCGGCCTGGAAGTTCGCCGTAAGAATGCAGAAGCAGAGCTCGCTGAATATCTCCTCGTTTGTTCGCTTTCCGAGGTTTCTGAACTCCCTCAGCCGGGAATCCACCTTTTCCCTGATCCCGCTATCCTTCAGCCTCCTGGCACATTCGAGAATTCCTTCCATGCCTGATTATATTGATACAAGCGTTAAAAATGAAAATATTTTATTGCGCCGGAACAATACATAATATGATTGAAGTTTTTATCCTCAGCCTGATTGCGGGTTTTGCGAGCGCCCTCGGAGGGCTCATTGTCATTTATTTCAAAGGAATCAGCCACCGGGCGGTCGGGATGGGACTCGGCTTCTCGGCGGGGGTTATGATCGTTATCGCCTTCATGAGCCTTTTTTACAAGGCGCTGGAGATAGGACCTTACGAGATAGTGGTCGTCTCCTTCATAGCAGGCTCCCTGCTCATGATGTTTTTCGATTTCTTCATACCCCACAAGCATTTCTGCGGCAGGAGGAGTGAAGGGCAGGGAAGGATGATGAAGCTGGGAATCCTGGTCGCGCTCGGGATGACGATGCACAACTTCCCCGAGGGGGCGATCATAGGGGTCGGCTACACCGTCCTGCCCGCTTTCGGGATAATCCTCGCCCTGGCGATAGCGATCCACAACATACCTGAAGGGGTAGCGGTAGCCGTCCCCCTGAAGGCGGCAGGGATGAAGAATTCAAGGATATTCAAAATAACGCTTATGTCCGGGATGGCAGAGCCATTGGGTGCGTTAATCGCTGCGCTGTTTCTAGTGGCCGTTCCCGGCGTGCTTCCCATAGCCCTTGCCTTCACGGGAGGCGTCATGGTCTACCTCTCTATAGACGAGCTCATACCCGTCGCGAAGGCGCAGTGCAGGAACACGCGCGTGATAAGCATAGGCATAATAATAGGGATGGCGCTGGCGATGGCCCTGGAGGCGCTGGTCTAGAATTATTTTCAGTCCTTCCACTTGTGTCCTGGGTTCCTGGGTATCACTATCCAGCATATGATGTACACTATGATCCCGGAGCCCATGGCGGCAAGCGTTCCGACTATCCACAGGAGCCTGATTATCACGGGATCGATCCCGAGGTATTCCGCTATCCCGCCGCACACCCCTCCGAGTATCCGGTCGTTGCCCGATCTGTAGAGCCTGTGTATCTCGCCGGCCCTTGGCTTTTCGGCTTTCGGTCTTTCCCTCTTCATTGCCATCTCCTCTTTAACCTCCTTCGGAATTTCAAGCGTTACCTTTACCGCAAGGACTATGTATCCCAGGAAAAGGAAGAAAAGGAATATCATATGCAGATTCATGCCGACGTAAAAGGCCAGCGTCGAGAGCGCGGGTATCCCTAAAGAGATGTTCGCGATGTCGATCGCGTACGAGGCCAGCCAGAAGCCTATGGTTATCCCTATCGCGGTCACTATCGGGGAAAGGGGCCTGTAAGACCTCGGTGAGGTCTTGGACAGGTAGGAGGTGTAAGAGAAGAAGAGGAATATGATGAAGAACAGGCCGAAGTTGGCGAGAAGGAAGGATACTACGCTGGAAAGGAAAACGCTTCCCAGGCCGAGGTTGACGAAGGATACGACCCATATCATCAAGCCAAAAATTATCAGGCCGAATATGCTCGATATGAAGGGTCCGACTATGCCGAACGTCCTGTGGAACCAGCTCTCCCATTCCTCACCCTTGCTTTCCATCTTCTTCCCGAACTTCTCTCCAAGGGTTCCGACTTCTTCGGAGAAATGTTCCACCCTTTGCTCGAGAACGTTGTCCTTCTTTTTGGTCTTTCTTTTCGCGGCCTTTTTTTCCGGCATATTAATTTATTACCCGAACTGGTTTAAAAATTATTTCCCGGCGTAAAAAACAACTACGGCCCCATTGCCCGTTTCCTTTATTTTTCCCGTCTTCGTTTCCAGGCCGTTCTCCTCCAGGATCAGTCTGAAGTCCTCGAAGTAATCGTGGAAGCCGCACGTCCGGCAGAATGGTCCAGTGAACTCTACCCTTAACGATTTCTTGCCTGCCGAAAGAACCCTCGCATTCGCCTCAGGGGAGCGGTACCTGTTGAACTCCTCGACCGCTTTCCCTGCGGCATTCCCAATTCCCTTTCTCATCGTCACACGCTCTCGCTCTTCTCGAAGAAATACGCTCCCAGCAAAATCATGAACAGCGAAAAGGCGATAGATATGGCTAAATTGTAAACGATCGGCAGCGAGGAAACGCCTATCAGGGCGCCGCGCATGCCGTCCACGCCGTAGGTCAGCGGGTCTATGTAGGATACGTAACGTATCCATCCGGGCAGGTTCTCGACAGGGAAGAGCGCCCCGGAGAGGAAGAATAGCGGGAAGATTATGAAATTCATTATCAGGCTGAACCCCTGCATGTCTTTCATCCTCGAAGCGAATATGAGACCCAGCCCGATGAACGTTGTCGCGATCAGCAACATGAAAACAACCGCAATCAGGAAAGGTAACAGACCGGCAATCCTGAATCCCATCAGCAGCGAGATTAGAAGGAGCAGCACGCCCTGCACCAGGCCTGTTGTGGTTCCCCCTGCTATCCTGCCAAGGACGATAGATACCCTGTTCACGGGGGCCACCATGATCTCCTTAAGGAAACCGAACTCCCTGTCCCAGAGGACCGAGATTCCCGCGAACATGGAGGTGAAGAGAAGGCCCATCCCTATTATGCCCGGTACAAGGAAATCTATGTAGCTGATGTCTGCCGGAGAACCGGGAATGGAGAAACTGGTGAACCCGAACCCAAGGAACACAAGGAACAGCAACGGCATGACCAGCATGCCCACTATCCTGGACTTGGCCCTGAGGAACCTCTTCATCTCCCTCAGCCAGAGCACGTAGACAGCCGTCGGGTTGATCATTGTCCGTGCCTCCTCCTCATCATTTCCCTGTTGAAGTTGTTCCTGCCCGCGTCCTCCTCCCTTATGGTTTTCCCTGTGAAATGAAGGAAAACGTCCTCAAGGCTCGGCTTGCGCAGGTTAACGGAAAGGACGTTCACCCCCCTCTTGGGGGCGTCGCACACCAGCTCAGGTATCCTCTTTTCTCCCCTTTCCGTGGTGAGGCATAACTTCCCGTCATGCATCTTCGACGTCTTGACCCATTTGAGACCCTTGACGTGCCTCATGAATTTTTCAGTATCCCCTTCGAGTTCCAGGTATATCACGTCTCCCCCGAGCACGTCCTTCAGCTTGCCGGGCGTGTCCATTGCTACTATCCTTCCCTGGTCTATTATCGCAACCCTGTCGCAGAGGTAGTCCGCCTCCTCCATGTAATGGGTCGTGAGTATGATCGTCACCTCGCTTTCCCTGTTCAGCTTTTTTATGTACTCCCAGATGTGCCTCCTGGTCTGGGCGTCAAGGCCGAGGGTGGGCTCGTCAAGGAAAAGTACCTTGGGCATGTGTATGAGGCCTCTGGCTATTTCCAGCCTCCTCTTCATCCCCCCCGAGTACTTCCCCACCAGGACGTCCGCCTTGCCGGCAAGCTCGACAAGGTCCAAAACCTCCTTTATCCTCTCGTCCCTGGTTTTCCTGTCAAGCCCGTACATCCTCGCATGGAAATAGAGGTTCTCCCTCCCTGTCAGCTGGCTGTCAAGGGCTGGTTCCTGGAAGACTATCCCTATGCTCCTCCTGACTTCGTCCCTGCTCCCGCGAACGTCAAAACCGGCTATTTCTGCATGGCCGCCGTTTGGCGTCAGAAGGGTTGAAAGCATGTTTATGGTTGTCGTCTTTCCCGCTCCGTTGGGACCTAGAAGGCCGAAGAGCTCGCCCTTCTTCACGCTGAACGATATTCCGTCCACTGCCGCAAACCCGTTAAACTTCTTGACCAGGTCCTCAACCTTTATCGCGAAAATCTTATCACCTTGCTTCCTAGTTAGTCTAAAGATATCGGGCAGGAATAAAAATTTATTCCCCATTTATCAGAATGATTTCCACAGCCCGTGGACGTTGCAGAACTCCCTCGCCTCGAGTTTCGCCGCGCTAACCTCGAATTCCGCCTCCGGGATGTCGCCCGGTTCGAGGAACTTCCTGTAAATCCTGCCGTCCCCGATTATCTCTATCCATTCGATGTGATGCTTTTCCTCCATTGGGTGCGGTACGCTCCCGACCTT
>Ga0180437_10002142_pt1 | contig 32242 bp, 28 predicted proteins | sample SS_ome_4_FD_132410 | JGI IMG/M metagenome (GOLD analysis project Ga0180437, IMG submission 132410) | Hypersaline lake sediment archaeal communities from the Salton Sea, California, USA - SS_3_D_1 metaG | ecosystem: Environmental > Aquatic > Non-marine Saline and Alkaline > Hypersaline >... | reverse complement strand
GACCACTCACCCAGGTCACCACAGACCACTCACCCAGCACTCCAGATACACTCTGGCAGAGCTCGCGTGTCTCCTTTCGGAGCACGCTCCCATCCTCAACGCCCTGAGCCCATCGCTTCCATCACATCGCATCTCCTCCAGCCACCTACCTTCCCCACAGTACTCATAGTGTGTTATGTCAATTTTCTGGCGCGCTCGCCCCACACAGCAATTGTATTGGAATGCAAAACATCATTTCAGTCTTTTAACATATGAATGCATAGCTTTATGGAAGGAAGAGATTGTAACAAGGAGTATGTTATTGGCGCTGCGCCGACTCCAGAAAGCCCAACACCTTCTGCTGATGGAGGTCTGGATAGGTCCACGCCGACCAGGCGTGGCCCGAATCGTGAATCCATAGTTGCTTTGGTTCGTTGGCGGCGTTGTAGAGGCGATAGGCGTGGTCTACGTGGGTCAGGATATCCGCCGTCCCATGGATGATGAACACCGGGACGTGAATCTTGGGCAGCAGCTCTTCGGGACTCGGTACGCCAGGCACCAGCCAATCGGGCGGCAGGCGATAGTCCTCGGCATAATCGACGTCGCTCCAGTCGGCAAAAAGGCTGTCCAGGATCAGGGCATCGAACCGGTCATCCTGTGCCGCTGTGTTGGCCAGGCCGGCCGCCCCCAGGCTAATGCCGATACCTGCCACCCACTCCCCGGCTCCCTCCGCGTCCAGCCAATCGAGGGCGGCCTGCACATCCAACACCTCCTTGGGACCGATGGAGGTCGGCCGCTTGTCACTGTCACCATGTCCACGAAAGTCGAAGAGCAGTACGTTGTAACCTGCATCGTGGAGCCAGGGCACCACGCGCAACAGCGTCCATTTGGATCCCAACAAGCCATGAGTCAGCAGCACAGTCGGAGCCTCACCCTCCTGGCCCTGGGCAGCCCCAGCGGCAGGCACATACCACGCCGACAGCTTCACCCCATCGGCTGTAGTGAGTGTGACGTCACGGAAATACAGAAAAGCGTCCGCCGGATCGCGCCAGCGCGGAAAGCGCGGCGGCAGCCCCCCACCCGAGGGGTTGTAGGTATATTGCAGTCGTGCCATTGTGCGGTGGATCACGTCCCAGAGAGGGTGATAGGGTTGGCGAAACAGGTCACTGGCGACAACGGGAACGGCCCCCAGCACCAGGGCCAGCACCACGACCAGCACAAAGATCCAGTACCAAAGCCGTGCCCTCTTCATGGCCCCTCCTCCAGTACAGGTGGTGGTGACGGAAGGGGTGTGGGGGTTGGTCCGCTGTCCTGGCCTGCGTAGGTCGCGATGATCACCAGGTCAGCGCTCTCTACTGCGAGGTTGGCCAACTCGATCAACTCGGCTGCGGTCAAATAGCTGAGGGTATAGTGGCCTGGAGACTGGGTCAGGATTTTACGCAAGCTGGTCTGGGCATAGTCGGCCCGCAGCGTTGGACTCGCGACATCCTCCACAGCCGGCAAGACAAGGTCCCCAGAGACATAGATATGCTGCAATCCCGGCTCCCGCTCCATCTCGTACACGACCGGGAGAGCCTCGGTCAAGCGCTGGTCCTGCAGGCGCAGCTCGACCGCCTTGATCTGCGCTGGCGCACCGGCGCTTACGCTGATCCGGTTGAGATACAGGTTGTCGTCCGGTCCCCGCCCTGCTGTGAATACCCTGCCCGTATACCGGTCAAGCATGACGTAGCTCTCCCCGAATGCGTTCAGGATCTCAAAGCGATCAGTCACGCGCCGGCCTGTGGCCTGCCAGGTACCTTCCACGTCGGCAATGGCAAGATTCCTGCCTCGTAGGCCATAGTATCGCTCCAGGGTCTGTTCGTAAGACGGCGCGGCGGTCGGTGGTGGAGGGGGTGGACCGACATCCACGAGAATGAGCAACATGGCGGCCAACACGGCCAGCACCACGACCATGATACGCTCTGCCCGGCTGCCTGGATCATCAACCGGTCCACCCAGTAGCCGGTAGCGGCTCTTGCTGAGAGGCCACAGAAGCATAATCCCATCAGGAGTGAACAGATCCACCAGGAGATGAGAGAGATAACCCAAAGGAACAAGATACCAGGCCCGAGCGCTCACGAGTGGTATCAAAGGTGCAGTGACCACAGCGACGATGGCCGCAGCGGCTGGCGTATGCCATGGGCCCTGCTGCCCCAGACGTGCTTCGAGGCGGCGGGAGATGACCGGCAGCAGACGTCCCAATCCTGTGTCCCAGCTATCCAGATCAGGTAGGAAAGATCCAAAGTACAAAGGAAGCAAAAGGATCCAGTCGACGTATTGCTTGCTGATCAGGGACAGGAGGAAGTAGAGAACAGTCGCCATCAGCAGGTACGCCATCTGGTGCAGGGCACCGCGCAACCAGCGCTCCCAGTCTCGACTTGGCCTGACCTTGCTCCCCGCCTGAACACGCCCGTAGAGGAACGCACGGAGCAACGAAACCGCAAAGGCCACTGCCCCAAAGAATATCCAGCCAAGAACAGCGCTGGTCAGGCGCTCGATGTAGCGTGCGGCAATCACGCCGGCAGCAAACACGAGCACCATCCAGATCAGATCGGCCAGGACCGCTCCCAGGGACAAGCCTGAGCGCCCTACCCCACCCTGTAATTGGTTGACCAACCACCTTGCGAAAAGTGTGACGGCCACGCTGTAGGCCACAAGGCCAAACATCACCCAGGGGGTCACCGACTCGCCAAGTATCTCCAATCTACGGCCCCCTCTCCAACGGTCCCAGAACCACCACAGGCTGCACGATGCGACCGGCATCGTCAATCACTTCCACGTCAACAAGCTGGGGATAGGTGTACATCCCCACCTGGGCCCAGTGAGGTTCAGGAGGAACTACGTCGGCTGCTATTATGTCAAATTTATTGATGATCCGATCCCCCTTCTGTCGCAGGGATGTAGGATAACCCACGGCGTCTCTCTGCCCCCAGATCCGTCCTTGATCATCGGCTAGGCGGACAGCAAAGTGGCTATCTCCTGAGCTCAGCCACAGCACCTGCCACAGTAGCCACAGACGCCCCCCCTCCCCTGGTACCGTATCCTCCTCCCAATCGTATCCTTGCACTTCCACTCCGTTCTCAAAAACGCGCGGGCCAGTTGCTTGACTGAGTCCCTCCTGAGGCCAGGAGCCATCCAGGTCGACGAGCTCGTACCCATTTGGCAGGTCGCGGGACGACCATCCGGCATACCAATCCACCGCCTCGCCGGCATCTGGCGAAAGCAGCGCAACCGCTCGGTGTGGAGGGAAAACAGCGGTCGAGTCTCCGTCCACAAAGCGGTACGCCATCCTGCCACGCAGTAGCACATCAAAAATGGCTGGTAGCTCATCCACGACGACAGAGTTTCCAGGTCCAACCACGAGTATCTCGGCAGCCTCCGTCTCTTGCGCCACGGCCAACGCTTGACTCGCCACATCCAGATACCGCCCCAGGGGCGTACCGAAACCCCCTGGCGTGTCATGATTCGATACAAAACCGGCCATCATCACCAAGGCAGCTACCTGGCCTGCCGCAACAAGCCCGAGGCCCACAGTCCATGCGACCTTGAGCCAACGCGCTGGATGGATCTCCAGCAGATCCTGCGCGGCCCGTCCTACGAGCAGAAAGGCTGCAGGTAGCACCAGAGCAAAAAAGTGCAGGTACAGGTCCAGGCTATGGCGCAGGTTAAAGAGGATGGGCACCAGGAACCAGGTGAGCAACACCATATCCACGCTCGCTGTTTGCCGGACGCCCTTGTCCTCCGCCTTCCAGCGGGTCACCACCCGCCAGCCCAGCCAGGCCGCAGCCGCCAGTGCCAGCCAGCCGACCACATTAAAGAACCAGCCAAGATGGGGCACGACGCGCAAGAGTGGATACGCATCGCCTGCCAGGGCGTGGATACCTCGGCCGGTGATGGCCTCCCATGCCAATCGGACAGAGGTCAAGTCCCACACCGCTTCCGGCATCGACGTCAAGGCCGCCATCGCCGGCCAGCCATTCTGCACCTGGTGCACCAGGAAGGGCACCATCGTCAAGGCAGCACCCCCGCCGCCGGCCAACAACGGGCCCAAGCGCACGCGCCGCCAGAAAATGACCAGCCAAAGCACCAATGCCAGCGACAGCGACACCGCCGAAGGATGGACCTGGACGAGCAATGCATAGACGACCAAAGCCCAGGCCAGGTTCCACTTGCGGCCCTGTATCAACGCAGACACCACCAGCCCGACAAACAGAAGGGCCAGGAGTGGTACAAAGGCCACCTGCCAGATCTTGCGACTGAAGGCCACAGACCAGGGGCTCACCGCGAACAGCACTGCAGCGACCGGGGCTGCCCACCGCCCGCCTCCGGGCCACCGCCGCGCCAGCCACCAACACAGGGCCACAGCAGCCACACCTACCAGTCCACCATACACCGTAGCCGGCACAGGATTCGTGGTAAGGAGAAAGGCGGGGAGATAGAAGTAGACGCTGATCGGTGAATGATCGAACCCGGCTGACGAGGGCACACCGACGAGGGGCAACCGGCCCTCCCGGGTGACCTCCAGGGCCAGCGCTTCCAGGCGCGCCTCGCTAAACTTGAATTCAGTCAGGGTGGGCCAGCCGGCGCGCAGCAACAGCGGCAACACCAGGATGCCGGCCAGCAGCCAAAGCTCCCATCCAGCCATCTGCGAACCGCCCGGGTGGGGGACTCGATCCGAGGATACGGCCTCAGAGTCATGAAGCGTAACCGGATAGTTGGACTGCTTGCCAGCGACCGGCTTGCTCAAAGCTCTGCTCTCCGCGCTTGCAACCGGGTAAGCCACGCCAATAGTGCGCCGGCCGCAGCCAGGAGCGCCAGCCCGGTGAGGCATAGGTACAAGCCCCAGCCAGTTGACGGAGGAATGCCGTATACACCGTCGATGCCAGGCTTTGCGATCAGGAACTGCCAACCAGAAAGGATCAGTGCCACCAGGGCGACAAGCGCCGTCAGGGAGCCTGTCAACCAAGTTGGCAAACGCGCCAACAGCCAGAACCCCGCCAGCAGCAGCCAACAGCCTCCCAGAGCAATGGCCTGGAGGCGGAACTCGGACGTCCGCAGGCTGGCCGGCGACCAAGCTGGCGGAAGCAGTTGCAGGCTCACCAGCACGGCCAGTGCCAAGAAGAGCGCTTGCATCGGCCCAGGATAACGCAGCTCCCGCGAGCCGATCAACAATGCCACGCTCACGACCACCACAAGCGGCGGCAGATAGAACAGTTGCCGAGCCACGGGTAGCGAGCCGTCAAGGACCCCAGGCAGGAACTTGACGAATTCGGCCATGTCCACACCAGTGATCGTCAGTCCTGCCGTGGTGTGGGCGACCCACGGCCCAAAAAAGCCGACGCAAGCCAGTACCCACCCCAGGGGGAGGAGCATACGCACTGGCGCCAACCTGCGCCCTCTCTGGGCATCTGGATCGATTCTGCCCAAATCTATCTGGCTGCTCACCGGCTCTCCCTAATCCCCTTCCCCTCTCGCCGCACGGCACACCGCCTCGATCTCGGCGTCTTCTTGCTGCGCAGCCTGAAAGTATCCCTGGATAAACTCACTGCGCCGCTGTCGAAAGGCCATGGTGCTGACAGCGGCCACGTCATCCACCGTAGCCACGGTTCGGCCGTCAGCGGCAGCGTGGGCCCGGGCCGCCTCGAGCGCAGTGATCTCGGCTCGGTGACTGGAGATCCCCAGATCTTGCACCATGCGCAGCGCCAACTGTTCAGCATCCGGAGCAAGATCCACGCGGGGCAGCAGATCTCGCGCGCGGACAATCTCCTCGCCGAAAGTGATCGTGTCCTCGGCCAGTGTGGCGATGAGCCTCTGCGGACGTTCCCGAAACGCTCTCACACGCCGGTATACTTCCAATCGCTCTCCAGGATCGGCCAACCCTTCCACCACGACGCGCAGGCCGAAACGGTCCTGGATCTGCGGGCGCAGAATGCCTTCTTCAGGATTCATCGAACCTACCAGGACAAAACTGGCGGGATACACTGCCGTCATGGGTCCGCGTCGCACCGAAACCCGGCCCTGCGCAGCAGCATCCAGGATAGCGTCGACGATCACATCGTCCAGCAAGTTGATCTCGTCGATATAAAGCAGGTTGTTGTGGGCAAAGGCCAGGATACCACGCTCCAACCGGACCCGCTGCTGTTCAATGGCCAGCCGCTCGTTGATCCCGCCAATGACGTCCTCCAGCCGGGCATTCAGGGGCAGCTCGACAAGCCGCATCCGGTCCATGCCGGTCAGCGGTTCGCCATGGCCGAACTTGGTCGCACAGTCAAGGCAGATGGCGTCCATGCCCCATGTTTCGGCTGTCTCTTCATCGCATCCGTAGGGACACAGGCTACGACGCACCAAGGGCATCAGATCCACCAGCCCCCGCACTGCTGTCGTTTTTCCTGTACCCCGCGGGCCGATCAGTAACACACCCCCTACCGCGGGATTGATAACAGCCAACAACAGGGCCTTCCTCATCATCGTCTGGCCTACGATGGCCAGGTAGGGAAAAACCGGCACCTCACCACTCACCACCTCTGGCTTGGCCGTACGCTTGAGGATTGTGGCTGCCGAATGCCGCTCCAGGATATCGAGAAGAAGAGACTTTTCGGGCATTACTCCCTCACTCGGGCACACGATAGATCCGCACCGGTGCAAAGTGATAGACGGCCACCGTTGGGTAGCCGGCTACCACGAGGCCAGGCGGTTGGGGCACAAACTCGGCCAGCAATTCGCTGTTGACGGTGAGTTCCTCGTAGGCTTCCACCATGTCGGCATAGTGCTCTGGCTGGGCGCGCAGGATCTCCCAAACTCCATCGCTGACGATCAGCACGTCATAGCCCTGTTCCCTGTACCAGTCCATGTCGTGGTTGGTAATGCGGAGAATGTCCTCCACATGGTACTGTTCGTAGTCAAAGGGGATGGCATAGTGTTCGATAGCAATCTGGCTTTCTGGCTCCACGTTCTCTTCAACCCAGCGGCCAGCCACCTCACGATGATCCACCTGGCTGATAGTCCGGTCAAAGGACACCGAAGCCAGCAGGGGCAGAGCCAGCAGCATTATCGCCCCCAGGGCTGCCAGCCCGTGAGACAGCCGTTCACCGCGCTTGAGACGCCGCGCCAGCCAATTGGCCCCTACGTCCAGCAACCATGCACCACCCAATGCCAGGAAAGGGATGACAGGGACCAGGTTTCGTTCAAAGCGGACAACAAAGCGCGCGATCATCAGAAAGTAGATCGTCGGAAAGCTGATGACCAGCAGCCCTTTCTTCCAGTCGCGCACAGTCATCCCTGCAAGCCCCAGGACGCCAGCCGCCACCCAAGCGGCATCGGCCGAGGTAAAGAGCGCACGAGCGTACCAGCGCCAGTTGCCCCTGCCCTCAAAGCCAGGCTGCTCGGTGCCATAGTGGTGCAGGACGGTCGCCAGATCGTTGAGAAAATCGGGCAGGTTGCCCAGGGCAAAGGGGTTGCCGCCAAAGAAGCCCAACAGAAAGCCCCCGACGGCGAGCAATACGCGCCCGTCAAGCCAACCCCACTCACCCCACGGCTTGGCAAGAACATGGGCCAAAAGGGGCAGGACAACCACAATCGCCCCGTTGTACTTGGTAGCCCCGGCCAGCCCCGCACACAGCCCTGCCAGCAGATACCAGCGGGCCTGACCTCTGGTTCGGATCAATTCGCTGAATAGCAGGGTCAGGGTCACCATCAAACCGACCATGACGTCAAAAGTGGCATAGTGAGAATGAATGACGTGCAAATGGTTCCCACCCAACAGCGCCGCAGCGAGCAGTCCCATTCGCCGGCTTCGCAATTGCCGCCCAATCAGGTACACCATCAAGACCGTCGACGTCCCCGCGAGGGCCGTCAACAGCCGGCCTACCTGATAGTACTGCGGCACAGCAAAAGTCGGCACGTAACGCCACAGCTCCTGGGTGACACCGTACAGGAAGTAGAGTGCGTACGCTCCCGTGTTAAGGTACGCGTAGAACGGCGGATAGTTAAAGCGCCCCAGATTCCAATCGCCGGTCCACAGGATTTGGGCAGCCCGTTCGACCAGAGCATGCTCGTCAGGATGATAGCGCGCATACTCTGGCAGGCCAAAGCCACTCCCCCACACCCGTAGGCCCAGCGATACCGTGATAATCCCCACAAGTAGCAAGCCAGGAACCCATCTCACCACCGAGTCACTTCGCATAGTTTAACTCTGCCCAACAAGACGCAGCCCCTCTCCCCATCTGCATTTCGATGACTATGCGAAAGAGGTCGGCTTTCCACACTGTGCTGGCTATGCGAAGCACGGGTATGTCATCCGGCATGCACATCCTATTCTTTCCCTCTGAGAGCCAAATATCCGCTCACACTTGCGGGTAATTGACCCTGATCCCTCCTACAAAGCGGATCACCTCCAGCGAGACCCGGCGCTCTGCCGCCTCATAGCCATCAGTGGTCCACCGAAAGGGTGTCAGAATCGCATCCCGTTTTCCTTCCGGAGTCCTGATATCCGCCACAAGGGCGGTAGAATGCAGTGTCAGTCCCAAGCCGGCTGGGATCACTACGCGCACGTCGCCCACAAAGCCTATCACGCGAAGAATGGTCTCGCCTGGCGGGACGTCTGCCTGGCTCATGTCCAGTCTGACGTCGCCTACACCGATCCATATTTCCTCGTCGGCCACCTGCCACTCTCCTCGCCGCCGGACGTCACCCAGCAGCATGAAGCGGATCCCTGTGTCTGTCTTCATGAGCCAGGGGCGGAGGAGAAGCCAGACCCCCAGAAGAATCAAAGCACTCGGGAGACACACTGCCCACACATCGATCTCAAGCCACATACTGAGCAGCAGGAATACGCCAGACAGGACAATCAAAGCTCCGACTATGATCTGTGCTCGGTTGCTCATGCTCCCCTCCTCCACATGATGGCCCTACATCTCCACAACGGTAACCCGGTTCATCACGTCGCCTTGCTGGATGGCATCCACGACATCCTGGCCCGCGGTTACCTTGCCAAACACGGTATGGCGCCCATTCAGGTGCGGTTGAGGCGAGTGGGTGATAAAGAACTGGCTGCCATTGGTGTTGGGCCCAGCATTGGCCATCGAGATGACACCGGTTTCGTGCTCCAACGGGTTGCTCCGGACTTCGTCCCCAAACCGGTACCCCGGGCCACCCCGGCCGGTACCAGTTGGATCACCACCCTGGATCATAAAGTTGGCGATCACCCGGTGAAAACTCACACCGTCGTAGAACCCCTCGCCTGCCAGAAAGACAAAGTTGTTGACCGTCACGGGCGCGTATTGAGGGTATAACTCCAGCTCAATATCGCCCCGATCCGTTTCAATCGTCACCTCATAGGTCTTGTCTGGATCGATCTGCATAGCAGGCGGACTACCCCACTGTTTTTCGGACATGTTCGTCTCCTTTCCGATTATGGAATGTAATGACTATGCGAAACAGAGTCTCGTTCGCATACAGGACTTCTGAATCCTTCTCGCTCTAAAGTTACCCGGTGAGGATACTCAGTGTCGCACTGCTACAATTGTCAACCGACACCAGAAGAGTACAATTCCAACAACTGCCGGGCAGCATTCTCCCACCGGAAGCGCCTCACCTGCTCCGCTCCTGCAGACACCAACTGTGCCCGTAGCTCGTCGCCAGTAAGCAACTGTGCCAGCGCTGCTGCCAGGCCGCCGGTATCGGAGGCGTCCACCATCAGGCCTGCCTCACCCACCACCTCCGGCAACGACGAGTTGTCAGCGGCGACCACCGGTGTACCACAGGCCATGGCCTCCAGCACCGGCAGCCCAAAACCCTCGTACCAGGAGGGAAAGGCAAAGACCGCAGCCATGGTATACAGCGCCGGCAGGTCGGCATCGTCCACAAAGCCAGGAAAGTGAACCCTCGCGCTCAACCCAGCCCGCTCTACCACCGCCAGCGTATTCTCGAACATCCACCCCTTGCCCCCGCTGATGACGAGATGCAGATCGGCAATCTCCGGCTCGTCGCCCCACTTTGACAACAAGGAATCGAAGGCCTCGACAAGGCCATCAAAGTTCTTGCGTGGTTGCAGGGTGCTCAGGCCCAGGACAAAGCGCTCTGGCAGGCCGTAGCGAGCGCGCACGCGCGCCAATTCTTCTCGATCTTCGACCGGCCGGAATCGATCTTCGACACCCGGGTAGAGCACGGTCACTTGCCCCGGTGCAACGGCCAGCAGCTCAATCAGGTCCCGCCGGGTGTTCTCCGAGTCGGCCAGGATATGCTGGGCACGAACTACTGCTCGGGAGACCGCCCCCTCCAGGTAGTCGCGAAAGCCTGGCACAAAAAACTGGGGAACACGCAGAAAGGACAGATCGTGGACGGTCAGCATGGCTGGGGTACGCCCCAGCGGAGGCAGCACAAAATCAGGTGAGTGAAAGAGATCTACCCGCCCGACAACCACCTGGATCGGGATTGGCAGCCGCAGTCGCTGCCACAAGATGCTCAGCCAACGATCCGAGAGCGGAATCGACCGGATCCGAAAGTTGTCCGGCCAGGGTCCCAGTCCATCCCCATCCCCCCAGCCACCTGCCACAAAGAGGGTGTACCGGTTCCCTGCATCCAGCTCAGAGAGTGCCCGTATCAGATTGCGCGTGTAGCGACCGATGCCGCCTCCCTGCCACACCGCCGCCGTATAGTCAATACCGATTTCCATATGCGACCAAGAGCCCGGAGCGCAGGGGCCAAACCCGTGATGCTCCGTCGGCTACCATTACTCGATCCCCCGGTACGTCCAAATCCGGTTGATGCCAAAGTTCCAGAACAGCACGATCGCGATAGCAACAGCTTTGGCCAGGTTGTAGCTCAGGCGCTCGCTGAAGAAATTCTGAAAGACGTACTCGTGCATGACCACCAGCACCACAGTATTGATGACCAGACCAAACACGTTGACAATGGAAAACTGCACCAACTGGCGGCCCAGAGGCCGTTCTCGCGATTCGGGGAAGGTCCACAGCCGGTTCCAGGTGAAATTGCTCAACACCGCCGCACTGAAAGAGATGGTGTTCGCTGCCACCAACTGGATCTGGTCCGGCTCCAGGGGCACATCCCATCCCACGCCCAGGCTGACCCCCTCGAAGACGAGCTTCATAATATTCAACACCAAAAAGTCCACCATCATGCCGATGGTGCCTACAATGGCGAACTTGATAAAGCGCTCAAGCTCCCTGGGATTGGACAGGAGCTTGCGCCAGACAGGCCCTATCAGCGGTAGCCCCGCCGCCCAGGCCGACCATCGGCTCAGACGGGGATGGGTCTCAATTGCAGTGAATAGACGGATCAAACGATGCCTCCCAGAACTGCAGTCGATGTGCGGAGCCTACGCATCCAACGGTGATGTTGCTTCCACCCGCTCGTGCGGGCCCTTCGCTGTCTGTACTGTCTGTATTCCCAGCAATATCGCCACAAGCAGGTACATGCCATGGACGTACAGATTGTCAAAAAAGCTATGGACCGTGAGATGGACCAGCACCCCCAGCACCCCCAGCGCGATCCCCCAGTACCAGCCAGAGCTACGTCGCGCCGCCCGCCAGGCACCCACCAGGGCCGCCCCCCATAGAACCAGGTAGGCCATTAGGCCCAAGACACCAGCCTCTGCAGCCATATTCAGGTAATAGTTGTGGGCATGTCCCAGGGCGTAGGGCCACAGTGGCAACGCATATCGGGCATAGACCGGCTCATAGTTGCCGATACCCACACCCAGCCAGGGACGGTCGCGCCACATATCCAGGGCCGATTGCCAATGGGCCATGCGCTCCAGGACGGCAAAGTTGGCATCGGTGATCTCGACGCCGCGTACATCGCCCACACCCACATAGGGCAAGAAATCCGAGAACCGTTGGGCAATGGAAGGCGGGACAAGGGCCAACCCCCCGGCCAAGAACAGGTATACGATCAGCACGGCAAACACCACCGCCAGGACCGCGGCGCGACCGCTCCGCGCTACAACCGCAAGAAACATGGCCGCCACGGCAGCGGCAAAGCCCAGCCATGCCCCCCGTGACCACGACATGATCAGGGCTGCCAACATCAGCACCCCACTGCCCCCCGCCCAGACGATCCAACGACCTGGGATCCGGTCGCCAACGGGCACCACGCCCGCGGCAATCAGCCCTACAGCCAGGGGCAGCGTCAATCCCAGGTACCCCGCGTAAGGATTGGGCTGCTCAAAGGTTCCATAGGCCCGCATGAACCGGCCAAACAGCACAAACTCCTCCGGTCCAACCTGGAACCAGAACTGGTAGATGCCCTGGAGCGCCACCAGCGCCCCCGTCCCCAACACCACAAAGACCAACGCCCGGATCCATCTCCCGTCCATTTCATTGGCCACCATCACGTACAGGGCGAACACCTCAAGCCATTTGAAGACCTCTTTGGCACTGTGCTGCAGCGAAGTGGCACCCAACGAAGACAGGATCAGCACCCCCAACAAGATGGCCAGGGGCAAAGCCAAGGGCGGCCAGCGGATCCGGATCTCGCGTTGGACAATCATACGCATCAGCCAGGCGGCGAGGACCAGAACCACCAACGCCTCGGTGGCGCCGACGTTCATCACCCCCACTTGCACCTGCCGGAGGGAGCCAAACGGGATCGTAGGTACGATGATCAGGACGCCGAGTGGGGGATGCACCAGCGTCGCCAGAACTGCGATGCCGCCCACCACAAGCAGCGCCGCCCAGCTCAGCGGTAGCAGGGCAACAGCCAGAGCGAGACCTATGGCAACGAGCAGGGCCGGGACAGCCGCCCAGCTCCATGCAAGGACCCCTGCGGTCTTCTGGGACCACCTGTCAAGATCTAACATCGTTTCACAAGCGCTGACGCTATGCTCCTATACTCAGTCGATGCTTGGAAGCCCACACTATGTTTTCAGGCGCCCACGGAACCACTCGACGGTCCTGGCCAGACCCTCCTCCAGGGACACTGCCGGCTCCCATCCCAAGACCTCGCGCGCCTTGCCAATGTCCGGCTGCCGGACCATTGGATCGTCCTTGGTTCTCTCATCCGTGGGCTGCACGAACACAACCTCCGACTTGCTGCCGGTTACCTCCAGCACCTTGTGGGCAAACTGCACGATGGTCATCTCGCGCGGATTGCCCAGGTTCACGGGATAGACCTCATCCGACATGAGCAGCCGGACCATGCCCTCCACGAGGTCAGAGACGTAGCAAAAGCTCCGCGTCCGGGTGCCCTCATCGTACACTGTCAACGGCTCGCCAGCCAGTGCCTGGCGGATGAAATTGGGTACCACGCGTCCGTCGTCCAGCCTCATGCGCGGGCCATAGGTGTTAAAAATGCGGACGATGCGCGTCTCGACCCCATGGTATCGATGGTAGGCCATGGTCAACGCCTCGGCGAAACGCTTTGACTCGTCATAGACGCCCCGCGGCCCAACGGGATTGACGTTTCCCCAATAATCCTCTGGCTGGGGATGGACCAGCGGATCGCCATAGACCTCGGATGTCGAAGCGAGCAAGAAGCGCGCCCCTTTGGCCTTGGCCAGCCCCAGCGCTTTGTGGGTTCCCAGAGCCCCTACCTTGAGCGTCTGGATCGGGTAGTTCAAATAGTCTACTGGGCTGGGAAGCGAGGCCAGATGCAGCACCGCGTCTATTGGCCCTTCAACATAGATGTACTCGGTGACGTTGTGCTTGACAAAGCGGAACCGCTCGTGGCCCGCCAGGTGAGCGATGTTGTCGGTTGAGCCGGTGCTGAGGTTGTCCATGGCTATCACCTCGTGCCCCTGCCTCAACATATCGTCACACAGATGGGAACCGATGAAACCCGCACCGCCGGTAATCAGGATTCGCACGATTTTCCCTCCCAAGTTGGTAGAATGGTCTTCATGTGGCACCTCTCTCCTGCGGACCCACTCTAGCTAAGGTTCCACTGATTGTTTGGACGAGGGCGAGCATGAGCATGAAGGAGAAAGCCAGATCGACCAGGAAGAAGGCGTTGTCCACCAAGCCGTGTGCGACCATATAGACCATGCCGCCCATCAATCCCAGGACCAACATCCGTTCTCCCCCTTCCGGAAGGCGACGGTAGGTCCCTAAAGCCTGCCGGAAAAAGGCCACCACCAGCCATACAATCACCAGCAGGCCTGGCAAGCCCAGGCGCAGCCAGAAATCGAGCACCAGGTTATGGGGATGGGACAGATTGAATTCTTCCCAGGCCGTGGGCAGCACATAGTGGGTGCGATAATGGTACAGGAAATTGTCCAGCCCCACGCCCAGCACCGGGTGGTCACGGATCATGGCCCAGCTCGACTGCCAAAGTTGGATACGGAAAAATGTGGTGCCCTCGGCAGCATCCAGCAAGGAGGTTAGCCGGCCAATACCAAAGACCAGGAATACTACCACAGCGACCAGCACCAGTGCACCAGCCGTCCAGACAAAAGTCCGGCGCCCGCGCATCGCTGCCAGGAACAGCACCGCCGCCGGCACACCCACCAACCACGCTCCCCGGGAATAGGTCAGCAGGATCGCCACAGCCATCACTATGGCAGCCAGGCCGTAGGCCCAGCGACGGCGGCGCACCTGCTCTGTCTGTGAAGCGGCAAAAGCGCCTACGGCGACAGCCAGGGGAAACACCCGCCCCAGGTACAGCGCCAGGTTGTTGGGTGATCCATAGAAGCCACGCACCCGCCACACTCCGTCGGCTGTGATAAGATTCTGACCAAATGCCCACTGAAACAGGCCGATCAGGGCGATGAGCACTCCGCCAAGCACCCATGCATCGGCCACACGCCACCCATCCCGCCGCCCCTGCACCATGGCTCGCAGCAGCCCGTAATAGATCGCCGACTCTAGCAGCACCGTGCGGAACTCGCGCGCGGCCACGCGGCTGTGCTCAGCCCAGAGAAGGGACATGGCGCCGACGAACACGAGGGCCAGTACACCCCAGTCCAGGGCGCTAACACGTGAAGCGTCCCGGATAGTGCGCCCCCTTGCAGGGCCCGGATCACTCGCGCCGTGACCTGAGCTCCCGGATCCAACAGTCCCCAGTCTCCGATTCCCCAATCGCCGGATGCCCCACTGGACCGCCCAGCCCATCGCTGTGAGCAAGGTCAGGATCTCGGCCATAGAGAACACCTTGCCCAGCAACGGCCGCCCCGGTTGGTAGAAAGGCAGGGCCAGCGCGATCAACGGCAGGCCCACCTCAGGCCGGAGGAGGAGCAGTACCGCCAGCACAGCCAAGACAAACAGGGTTGGAACCGTCCCAACCATCACGTAGAGCAAAACTGCAGCCCCGGCGGTGATTCCCAGCACCAGGCGCTCATCCAGCATCCGGTAGCGGGTGTTAAGCACGAAGACCGCGTCAATGAGCAGGTCGCGGGAGGGCCAGATTCGCCAGACCGTTACAGCCAGGACCACGACGGCTGCCAGGCCCAGCACCACCGGCAGCCAGGACCAGTGCTCGGGCGCCTCTGTTGACACAGCCCAGCCGACAATGGCCCACTGGCCCCAACCGCGCTCGGCAACGATCTCGGCCGTGTGGTGGCCCGGGGATAGATCACGCGCCAGGGTAACGGTGTCGATCTCCCGCAAGGGATCGTACAGCACAACATAGGCCTGCCCTCCACTGCCGTGAGGCAGTGCGTTCGCCGGTTCCCCGTCGACGGTCACAAAGAGAAAAGCGCGATAGTCACCCCGGCGTACGGTCAGATCAAGACGCGTGCCTTGAAACGGGATTGCCAGGCGGTCGCCGGTGCGACCGATGTCCGCACCGGAAGATGTCACGCGCCAGTCCCCGTCGTACAGGCCACTGGGGTGGTCCGCAAGGTAGACACCAGGCCAGGCCAGCGGAGTCGCAGCCGCCCACGCCTGTAAGGCCCTGTACGCCGAACCGGGCAGGCCTTCGGCGTCCGTGATGGCGTACTGGCCGTGGATGTCCCCTGGCGACCAGGCAGCCCAGAGCATCGGCCCCATCCAGGGCCAATCGTTCCGGGCCACCTCCAGCGCGCGTTCCACCGAGTCCAGGGCTTGGTTCGTCGAACCAAAGGAAACTGCCCACAGGGCGGTCGCCGTATCGCCATAGGCCTCCATCACCTCGTGCACCAACGAAATCCGATTCCAGTTCAGCCGTCCCGGCTCTGGCGGCGTAGATGGCGGCTCTTCAAAAGTATACGGCTGGACAGCCACCACATCGAACCACTCCGCCGCTCCTAGCCGGTACAGCTCCTCGAGGAAGAGCAGTTCGCTCATGTTGGCGCCGCCCGTCTCCACGTTGGGAGCCAATGCGCCCAGGAGCACCACCGCCCCAGGGTCGGCGGCTCGGACTCGAATTGCCCCCTCACGCAAGAGCTGGGTGTAGGCCGCCGGATCGATCTCACGCGCACCCCAATGAGGGGCGATGTTCGGCTCATCCCATATCTGGTACGCGTCGATCCGGTCGCCATAGCGCGCGGCAAATGCCTCCGCAAAGTCACCGAAATCACGGGCCTCTGCTGGCGGGGCCAGGGAATTGCCCGCATCCACCCCTGCCCTTGCCCAGGCAGGGGAACCATCCAATACAGCAACTAGGCTCAGATTATGTCGAGTAACATCCTCGACAATCTTGTCCCAGGCAGCCCAATGGTAGGAACCCCGTTCGGGCTCGATCGCCTCCCAGGGGAAACGCTGTCGCAGCCAGCGAAAGCCAGCAGCTTCTATCGTGGCCAGTGCCACGTCACGCGCCTCCCCGTCCAGGAGGCTCAGATCGGCATTGACACCCAGCGACTTGTCAGCAGCCAGGGGCACATACTCCATTTGTACTCGGCGAGGTGATTGCCGCAACCAGGCCAGCACCGCGCCGCCTGCCAGCAATGCCGCCAGTCCCAGGCCCAGCACCGCCAGGACGAGGGTCCGCCCTGCCTTGGGCTTCATCGGGCCCACCTTGGATGCCAGCTCTGGCCATCACTGGTCAGTTGATCCAACGCCATCGTCTCCACGTCCAGACGATAGATATTGCCCTCATATTCAAAGAGCAGCGCATCGCCTGCTGGCGACCAGGCCACGTCGGGCGCAATCAGCGCCAACATGCCCTCTGGTGGAAACAGGCGCCGCCTATTGCTGCCATCACGATCGACCACATACAGCTCGTGGCGGCTGTCCTGGCTGTTCCTTGGGCTTTGGGCTTGGCCATAGGCCAGCCCTCCATCGAGTGCCGGCGACCAGCGGGGTCCCGCCCACATACCCACTTCCTCAGCCAGTCGTACCTGAAGTCTGCCGTCCGCGCTGATTGCCCACAGCCCAAAAACCTGGCTGTCTTCAGGGCTCACGCCCTCCACGTCTCCTTCATGCGCCACGTAGGCCAGCAGATAGCCATCAGGCGACCAAGAGATCCCCGGCACCCAGGCCCAGTGGCTCTGCGTTCGAAACGGTGCAAAGGAGGCAAGAGGTACCAGTTGTCGATCGGCCAGGGACACGAGACCCACCTCATCAGCCTGGGCATAGGCCAAGTACCGGCCATCGGGAGACCAGACATAGTTCCGCCCCCACCAGGCATAAGGAATTTCGGCCGTCGGCGGCAAGATCATCTCCGCCGTGGGCTCGCCGCTTGTCCCCTCCTCAGGCAAGGTCAGCAGCCAAAGGTCGTTATTGGCCTTCCAACCAGGCACACCTCCAGTTCGCTCCGCTGTGGAATAAGCCAAACGCTGCCCGTCGGGAGCCCATTCAGCCCATATGGCGCCGGCCACACCCAGGTATTGAGGCTCCTCACCCACGAGGGACGTGCGTGCCAGCCACAGCGAGTTCAGCGGTGTATCGACGTCGCCGATCATCCCCCGCGTGAAGAGCAGCCTCGTTCCGTCAGGGGATAGTGCAAACACTCGCGCATCCAGGTCACCTGACCCCGTGATGTTACGCCTCAAGTCGCTTGATTCGCGGATGAGCCAGGCATTGCCGCCCGAAAGGTAGACGATAGTGCCCGAGACCGGCACCGAGGTAAGCTCGCCCTGAACGCCAACCAGCACGATTTCGTCCACCGGTTCGCGGATCACCTGCCGGCGAACCTCCTCACGCGCTACCTCCTCACCATCCTCCAGTGTCAACTTGTAGATAATCTCTTCTTCGCCGTTGGCCCCTGTCTGTAGCAGGCGATGCTCACCCTCGGGCACTCCCTCGCTGCGCACGGTCTCGTGTGAGAAGGGCAGGGACCGGCGCTCGGTCTGGAAGGTCTCCTCCACGCGGGTCACGACCACGGTCATACCGTCGCCGATCTCCACATACAGGTCGGGCTCCACGCGGTCCATCGCCCCCAGGGCTACCTCCCGCTGCTCTAGCAGGTCTCGGACATACACCGGTCCGCCTACAACCTGGAGTAGCTCCTCCTGGCCATCGGCCACCAGCGTGGCATAGATCGGTTGGGGATCCCCGCAAGCTCCCAGTCCCCAGGCCATCAAGAACAGAACGGCCAGATTCAGGGGGATGACCCAGGGTTGTCTCCCTCTGGCAGAGTGGGAACCCTTGGCTCCGGTGCGCTTCATGGGCTCTATCGTACCACAAGTGACAATAGACACAAAATGCAAACCGGGCCTTGTCTCCCTGATGGAGACTTCCCGGGAACAACCGCTTTTGCGTCAGGACGCTGCGACTTGGTCACAAGACAGACACCTTCCCTGGAGCAAATGCAATTTTACCGTTGCATTATACTCCAAAAATCAACAGCCAGCAAGCAGGCTTCGGGACCTTGTGTCCGGCAAATACGATTTGGCAAAAACGAGCGTTCATGGTATAATGCCGCCAGTTTAGCTTTGACCTTCCATGAACTGCCAGAGAATCGGCGCAGACCTGCGGTGCAAAAGTGCTGGGAACGGGGTAATTCATGAGAAGCCATAGGCCAGGCCCGCACTGGCTGCTGACCCTGTTTGCGGCCGTATCACTGTTGCTGGTCGGGAGTCAGGCGGCCTGCACCCACCAGTCCAGAGTGCTCGAGGAGGAGACAACCGCTGCCTATTTATTGACTACACAACCAGAGATGATCCTGACTCTGACAGCCTGGCCAACCCCTCCACCGATCCTGACCCTGCCTGCGACGCCCGTTGCTGCGCCCCAGCCTCTCTGGACAGCCACACCGGCTCCAACCACGTTGCCCATACCGACGCCAACTCCCCGCGCCACGCCGCTTGCAGCCACATCCTACACAGCGCCGCCACCAGGCTCAAACCCACCGCCGGTGCGCATCATCATCCCCAGGCTGGAAGTCGACGCGCCGGTGATCGAGCTAGGTTGGGACATTGTCTTTGCGGAAGGCAACTGGAGGAGCGAGTGGCAGACGGCGGACAATGCCGCCGGGCACCACCGCGACAGCGCCAACCCCGGCGAGGCGGGCAATGTTGTCATCTCGGGCCATCACAACACCAAGGGAGAGGTTTTTCGCCAGGTCAGCGAGATAGGGCAGCCAGGCGTGACCTTTGGTCAAGGGGACGAGATCGTCCTTGTAACAGACGATGGTAACCAGTATACCTACACGGTTTTCGGTTGGGAACGGTTCCAATACGATGGAACCTCCCAGGAGGAGCAAAGGCGTCAAGCGCAATATCTGGAGCAGACGGCCGACGCAACATTGACGCTGATCACCTGCTGGCCGTACGAGAGCAACACGCATCGCGTTGTCGTCATCGCCAAGCTTCAGCCAGCGGATTGAGCTCTGGGACAAAGTTCAGGGCGCTCAGGCCGGCATCGGGAAGCAAGTGATTGCAACTTAACAAATGAGTCAGAGAGCTAAGGGATCTAGAGGACGGTCTCGCTCTTGGCGGCGCATCCGGTGGGCTGTAGCGGTTTTTCTGTCGGCCGCTGCCCTGTGGCTCAGCATGCGCCAGATCGACTGGGGCACACTGCGCGATGCGCTGGCCTCTCCGGATTGGCCCTTGTTGGCGCTGGCCCTGGGGACCGTATTGGCCACGACAGTCGCCAAGTCTGCCCGCTGGCGCGTCTTGCTGCGCCAGGCCGGTACTGAGACCGGCGGGATGCGGGTATTGCGGGTGCTGCTCATCGGCCAGATGGGCAACATCTTCCTGCCCGCCCGGATGGGCGATGTGGCCCGCGCTGCCCTTCTCGGCCCTCAGACGGAGGGCGGTTTTGCGGCGGTGCTGGGCACGATCGTGGTTGAAAAGGCCCTGGACGGATGGATGGGGCTGCTGATCCTGATTGGCCTTGCGCTCTGGACCCCACTGCCGGGTTGGCTGCGCGGCCCCGTCTTGGTTCTGGCCCTGCTCACGAGCATCCTACTATTGCTGCTCATTCTCGCCAGTGCCCGTCAGGCATGGGCTGGACGGGTGTACGTGGCGGCCACGGGTTGGCTCCCGGAGGGCGTGCAGGGCCAACTGTATCGCCAACTGGCCCGCTTTGCCCTGGGGTTGGGCTTGTTCCGCCAACCCGCATCCGTCCTTCGTGCCTTGTCATGGTCAGTCGTAGTCTGGGGTCTGGCCGCCCTGACCAACGTGGTCACGATGGCAGCATTGGACATCGAAGCGCCCGGCTGGAGCATCTGGTTGGTGCTGGTCACGGGGTATGTGGCCACGTTCCTGCCCACCGTTCCAGCGCAGGTGGGGGTGTTCGAGTACGCCTGTGTGCTGGCGCTAACCGCGGCAGGCGTCCCACCAGAGCCAGCACTGGCCTTTGGATTGGTGCTTCATCTGTTGGTCTATACCCCGCCGGCCATTCTGGGGCTGATTGCCATGGCCATCGAGGGATTCACCTGGGCCGGCCTGAGACAGAACCGGTCTCAGTACGAGGAGCGAAGGGGTGCGCTTAGCTGAAGCACAGCCGCTGCTGGCCTCCGTCGTAGTGCCGGTGTGGAATGGAGCCGATACGCTGGGCCAATGCCTGGACGCTCTGGCGTCCCAGACCGCAGAGCCGGACAGCTTTGAAGTGATCGTTGTGGACGATGGGTCCAGCGATGGATCGCCGGATGTAGCCGCCCGGAAGGGGGTCACGGTCCTGCGCCAACCGCACGCAGGAGCAGCAGCGGCCCGCAACCGCGGTGCACACCGGGCTTGCGGCCAGATCTTGCTCTTTACCGATGCTGATTGCCAGCCAGAGCCCGACTGGATCGTGCAAATGCTGGCACCCTTTGCGGATCCTGAGGTGATCGGGGTCAAGGGCATTTACCGGACGCGACAGCGTGCCCTGGTGGCGCGTTTTGCCCAGGCCGAGTACGAGGAAAAGTACGGACGGCTGGCGCGATCAGATCGGATTGATTTCGTGGACACCTATGCAGCGGCATACCGCCGCGACGTATTTTGGGCGCATAGGGGATTCGATCCCGGCTTTCTGTTGGACGAGGACCAAGAGTTCTCGTTTCGATTGGCAAGAGCAGGGCACAAGCTGGTCTTTGCCCCTGCGGCTGTGGTCTACCACCGCCACATGGCCACGTTGTGGGACTATGCCCGGCGCAAGCTGCGGTTGGGATATTGGAAGGTTTGGGTCCATGGCCGGCACCCGTCCAAGGCATTTCGGGACTCGTACACGCCGTGGACACAGAAGGCACAACTCGCCCTGCTGCCACTGGTAATTCTGTTTGGACTCGCAGCGCTGCTGGGGCTGGTGAGCTGGCTCGTTCCTGGGGTTCTAGCCACATTGGTTCTGACCAGCACGGTGCCCTTGTCCATCAGGGCTGCACGTCAGGGATGGGCTGTGATGCTTGTCACACCAGCACTGGCCCTTCTACGGGCCCTAGCCCTGGACCTGGGTCTGGCCCTTGGGATCATCAGTCGACTTATGGGAAGGCGATTGACCTGGTGAAATCTCACAGGTGCACCTTTGCGCCACCGGTGAGGGAAAGGAGGGAATCGCGACAACATCAAACCAAGGATCGATCTGCTTGTGACGCTGCCAAACACTTCAAGTATGAAAAGGGAGGGAGAACATGAGGAGAACTAGAACAGTGGCATTTGTCGCGCTAGTCGCAATCCTGGTGGCCTTGGCTCTGGGTCCTTTTGCCTCGGCGCAGGATATTCCGCCCAGTTGGACACCCCCGGAAATCACCAAAACGAGCGATTCCTGTGGCGATCCGGGTGACCCCGTGACCTACACCATAGTGGTCATTAACCCTACGGCCAACGACGATGGGTCGCCCAACCAGGCAACCTGGTACAACGTACGCATGATTGACGAGGTCCCGGCCGACCTGCGCATCGACGCCGTGGCCCTCAACCCACCCACCATCGGCACCATCACCGTAACCGGAAACACCGTCGTCGTCGATGGGGGCATCACCTTGGCTCCAGGCCAGGGTTTTTCCGTTTACATCGAAGCCACGGTCTTGACCTACCCGCCGCCCCAACTGATCGAGAATGAGGCATGCGTCGAGTACACCGATGACACCGGCGCTCCCCAGGGACCCATCTGCCAGGAGGAACCGACGGTTCTCGTCCCCTGCACGGTGATCGTCCCCGAAGCTTCGACACTCATCCTCCTGGGCACCGCCGCCACCGGCCTGGCAGGCTACGTCGGTGTGCAGATCCGGGCTCGCCGCCGCAACAGGAGCTAGCTTTTGTCCCTTTCGCGATGGATTACCGGGTTGCTCAGCGTCGCCGCATTGTTGGCTCTGACGCTGAGCAACCCCGCTGGTGCTGTCGGCACCGAATCCCCCCGTCCCTGGAATGCCCCCTGTCCCGAGAGTGATCGCTTTGGGGTGGCTATGGTCGGGTGGGAGCTGGATGCCTACGATGTGGGCCAGCTCAACGCAGGTTGGTACCACAACTTTGGGCTCCTCCCCACTCCTACACGGCCAGCAGGCATGCAGTTCGTGCAGACGATCCGCCTCTCCGACGATGGCCCTTTTCCCGACAGGGCTTGCTCCAACTGCCCGACCTGGCAATCACTGGGAGCCCTCGTTGCGGCCAACCCAGGCAGCCTGTGGGCCGTCGGCAACGAACAGGACCGGCAGGACTATGTCACTGCCACCCGCTACGCCCAGCTCTACCATGAATTCTACTACTTCTTGAAAACCCAGGATCCCTCCTGCCAGGTGGCGATCGGTGGCGTGGTACAGACCACGCCCATTCGACTGCAATATCTCGACATGATCCTCGACGCCTACCAGAACCAGTACGGTAGGGCCATGCCAGTGGATGTCTGGAACATCCACAACTATGTCCTGCGGGAGGGCGTCACCGGTTGGGGATGCGGCATTCCCCCCGGCACCAACCCGGCACTGGCCCGGGATTATGGGCTACAGGATCACGACAACATCGACTGGTGGACTGAACAGGTCATCATGATGCGCGAGTGGATGCGAGATCGGGGCTATCGCGACCGCCCGCTGATCATCAGCGAGTTTGGCATCCTGATGCCCGACATCTATGGCTACGACTATCCCCGGGTGCGGGAGTTTATGTTGGAGACGTTTGGCTGGCTGATGACGGCCATCGATCCGGACACAGGCTACCCTGCTGACGGCAACCGGCTGGTGCAGGCTTGGGCCTGGTACAGCCTGAACGACGCCCACTTTGAGGGCTTTGACAGTTGGAATCACGTCTTTGATCCGGACACACGAGTAATCACACCGTTGGGGCTCGACTTTGCCGACTACACCGCTCCCCTGGGCACGCCCGCGGTCGACCTGCAACCCGTTGGCCTGCTGCACTCCCCACCGGAGCCCGAGGGTGGAACCCTGGTGACGGTCACCATGACCGCCCAAGTCTACAATGGAGGCGGTAGCCCGGCATCGAACGTGGTAGTACAATTCCAGCGCGACAGTGCACCGGCGGGAACGAGCGTGATCTCTAGCCTCGCGCCTGGCGACGCCGGGAGCGTAAGCGTCGTGTGGCCCAACCTGAACTGGGGACAGTCCTACCAGGCTTCAGTGACTGTGGACCCCGGCGGCCTCGTCCCCGAGTGCAACGAAGCCAACAACACCCTGTCTACCTCTTTTGTGGTGACAGATTTGCGCTTCTACTTGCCGGTGGTCCGTAGGCCCTGGTAGAGGTGCGGGGTGCGCAGGATGGAAGCTCGAGAGCGGCATCTCCTGCTGCGCGCACTGGGGGCGACCCTAGTCTTCCTGGTGCTGGCCCTGGGCGCAGGCGCCCAGGCGGACTATGGCCCCCTCCAGACCGTGCCCACCCCTACACCGCCAGAAGTCCCCACCCCGGATGCCGGCGAGACACCCCGGCCCCCCGGCGAGGCGGGTTCTGGAACCAGGGACGCCCTCGCCCTCAGGGTGGCGGTGCAACCACAGGACGTACTGCCCGGAGAGGAACTCGAGTTCCGTGTTTGGATGACCAATACCTCCACGACGGCCATCACTGGTATCGCTGTCACCGATCCTCTTCATCCAACGCTTGAACTGCTGGAAGTTAGCGCTACCCAGGGGGTTGCAGAGGTGAAAGGCCACGCACTCACCCTCTATGTGGGTACCCTTGAGGCAGGCCAGAAAGCCTTGATCCTTATCCGTGCCCGCGTCGGCCCCGATGTCCAGCCAGGCCAGATCCTCTTGAACCAGGCCACGGCGCACTACGAAGGCGGCCAGGTCCGCTCCAACGTCGCGGCGGCCGGCCTACCCCCCATTGAGCTACCGCCGACAGGCCAGGACCGGAGGAGGCCATAGGCACCGAGAACATGGCCACGGGAGCCTCCCCTGGGAGTGACCAGGCAGGCAAGTGGTTGACTGTAGGCGTTGGATCGCTTGCGCTTACGGTCTATATCCTGACGCTGGCGCCCGGGCTCACTTTTGAGCACAGTGGCTCCGACGGCGGCGACCTGATCACTGCAGCCTGGACGCTGGGGGTTCCCCACCCACCTGGTTACCCCCTATATACGCTCCTGGCATGGCTGTTCACCAGGCTACCCGTAGGCACCATCGCCTACCGTGTCAACCTCCTGTCGGCGGTGTGTGCGGCCGGCGCGGTGGCACTGGTCTGCCGCACCGCCCAGATGCTCTTGCCCCGGGAACCCCACCGCCTGGCCCTTTCCGCCTCCGCCGCCCTGACCCTGGCTTTCTCCTCACTGCTGTGGTCCCAGGCAGTCATCAGCGAGGTGTACGCCCTCTTGACCCTGCTGGCAGCCCTCGTGCTCTGGCTGGTGATCCACTGGCGAAACGGTGGCCGGGATCACGACCTCTGGCTGGCGGGGCTCACGCTGGGCTTGGGCATGGGCAACCACCTCACCTTGGCTTTTGTCGCACCGGCGATTGTGATACTGCTCTGGCCGCAACGCCGGCGCTGGTTCCGCGCCCGGACCCTGCTCCCGGCAATTGGGCTCTTCCTCGCTGGCCTGAGCATCTACGTCTACCTGCCCCTGGCGGCCGCGCACCGCCCCCCTGTCAATTGGGGCGATCCCCGAACCTGGAAGGGGTTTCTGTGGGTCATCAGCGGCGAGCAATACCAGGCCTTTGTCTTTGGCCTCAAGCCAGACGAGTTCCTCCCCCGCCTGGGTAACTGGGCGCTTCTCCTGGGCAACCAGTTCGGCTGGTGGGGGTTGCTCCTCGCCTTGATCGGGATTGGCTGGTGGTGGCGGAGGGATCGCCTGTTCGTGGCCTTTGCCTTCGCCTGGATGCTGCCACTGGGCATCTATGCCTTCTTTTATGACACCGGAGATTCCTATGTGTATTTGCTCCCGGCTGTGATGCTCCTGGCCCTCTTTTGGGGTGAGGGTGCCCGCTATCTCCTGCACCTGGCCCGCCATCTGCGCCCTGTCTGGCAACGCACAGTCCTGGTGGTAATCCTCCTGCTGCCCCTGGCCTCCCTGGCCCTCCACTGGAAGGGTAACGACCTGAGCCGTGACTGGCAGGCCCACGCCTACGCCTTCCAGGCACTCGAGTCAGCAGATCCCGGCAGCCTGATCGTCGTGCGTGGTGATCGCAGCACCTTCAGCCTGTGGTATGGTCTGTACGCCGAGGGACTCAGGCCGGACGTCACCGTCGTCAACGGTCCCATGCTGGCCTTTATCTGGTACCGAAATCACATCCGTCACCTGTACCCTGATCTGATACTGGAGGAACCCACTGGCAGCCAACAGGTCACCTGGGACGATCTGGTCCGAGATCTGATCGTCAGTAACTATGCCCGCCAGCCGATCTACGCCGCCGACCCCAAGGAGCCCTGGGAGGAGTGGTTCGAGTTCACCAAGGAAGAGGACGACCCCCTCTATCGGGTGCAGCCCAAACCCCGGTGGGAGCAGCAGCCATGAAGACCCAGAGAAGGCGTGTCTTTCTTCGCGTTTTGGATTTGGTGCTGCTACTGCTGCTGTTGACCGCTACGATAGCCGGCGTGAGCTGGTTCCTGCGCTTGCGGCAGCACCTCCGTTCTGCCCAGGCCTCGCTGGAGGCGATCGAGACCGCCTTCGTGGGCAGTCCGCAGGCGCTCCTTCCCTTGCTTCAAGATCCCGGTGGGATGGCTGCGCTGGAGGAATCTCTCGCCAACCTGGAGGCCGATCTGGACGCCCTGGAAAGGCTGCTGGGGCCAGTGCTGCCCCTGTCAGAGCATCTGGGCTGGTTTCCGGGCATCGGTGGCGACCTGGCGGCTGCCACCCACTTGCTAGACATGGCCCAGGAAACCACCGGGGCAGCTCGCACCCTTGTCGGCGCCCTCGGTCCCCTGCCGGAGCGCCTGCACCAGGCCGACACCGGCCTCGGCAACCTGGGGCCTGAGCTGGTCACTGGCCTGGAACAGGCTCAACCCCAGATCGAGTCCGCCCGGGCCGCCTTGGCGCGCGCCGCCCAGGCCCGTACGCTGGTGGACGCCACGCAGAACTCGGCCAGGATCGCGGACATGATCGGCCGCTTTGATCGTTACTTGCCCTTGATCGAGAATGGGGTGCAGGCCCTCGCCGTGTTGCCCGGCCTTTTGGGCGCTGACAGCCCCCGTACCTACTTGCTTTTGGCCCAGAACAACCACGAACTACGTCCCACCGGCGGCTTTATCAGCGGCGTCGGGCGGATAGGGCTCGACAGGGGCGAGATCACCGGGGTGCACTTCCAGGACAGCTATACCGTGGACGATCTCAGCCAACCCCACCCCCCACCCCCTGCTCCCCTGCGCCGCCACATGGGCGCTGGCATGCTCGTGCTGCGGGACGCGAACTGGTGGCCAGACTTTCCCACCTCGGCGCAGGTCATCGCCGACCTGTACAACCAGGACCAGGGCCAGGCGGTGGACGGTGTCATCGCCGTGGACCTCACGACACTCACCCTCCTGCTGCGGGCCCTGGGGCCCATCGAGGTCCCCGGCTACGACCAGCCAGTCAACAGCGGAAACCTGCAATCGATGCTCATGTCCTACTGGCAGGCCCCCGAGACAACAGCACCGGGTAAGGAAGATGCGCAGTGGTGGCTACATCGCAAGGACTTTACTGCCGACCTGGTCTCGGCTCTGCTTTCCCATCTGGCGGAGAACGCGACCGCAGAGAATCTGACCGCCCTCGTGCAGGCCACCGGCCAGGCCCTCCGGGAACGGCATGCACTCATTTATGTCAAATCCCCTGACGACTCGGTCGTTCTGTCAGAGACGGGCTGGGATGGTGCCCTGCGCCCCTTTGCGGGTGACTACTTGATGGTCGTAGACAGCAACGTCGGGTTCAACAAGGCCAATCCCAACGTCGAGCAGACCCTGGATTATCGCGTCAGCCTCGATGGCGCAGGCCGGGCAACAGCCCATCTGACCCTCACCTACCGGCACCGTATCCAACGCCCCTCGCCGGCCTGCATCCACGAATCGCACTATGGCGACAGCTACGCAGATATGCTGGAGCGTTGTTACTGGGATTATTTACGGGTCTATGTACCGGCGGGCAGTGAGGTACTCCAGGTCTTGGGCGCCGACGAGCCAGCCGAGGTCTATGAGGAAAACGGCCGCACGATCATCGCCACCTCGTTCCTGGTTGAGACAGGCCAGGCGCGCCGGATCGAGATCCACTACCAGCCCAATCTACCGCCTGCCGAGAACCACTATGCGCTCTTGATCCAAAAACAGCCTGGGACGGGGGCATTGCCGTTGCGCGTGGGCGTCACGCTGCCCAGCGGCACACAACCAGCCTCTCTCTCACCACCGGCGGCGGCTTGGCTGGACGGAAGGGCGGTGTGGCAGGGGGTGCTCTCCCAGGATCTGGAGATCGAGTTATCCTGGAAATAGGGACCAGGGGTCAGGACTGCCCAGGCTGGTCCTGGCGCTCCGCAGCAGCCTGAGCCTCCTCATATTTTCTGCGCTTGCGGTCCAGCCAATAGTCGTCCCGGCTTACCTCCCGGCCTACCTTGCGGGCAAAGATCAGGTAGCCTGTGTGCGCGACCATTCGATCCATAGGACGGAGACGGGCAGGAACAGCCTTGTAGGGCCGGACGAGGATCTCTTCGACCTCGATGTGCCCGAACACCTGCTGGGCCTCCAGGGCACGGACGAGTTCGATCACCTGGTTCACAGTGGGCAGGATCGCACCGAAAAAACCGCCATCTTTCAGAGCCTGAATGACCTGGGACAGGTACCCCCACGGACGGCGCACATCCAAGAACAGGGCATCGACGTCCACCTCGCTGAACCCCTCTGCGATGTCCTGCAGTCTGAACTCGACACAGGCAGCCAGGCCCAGCGCCGCCAGGTTTTGCTGGGCCAATTTGAGGATATCGTCTCGCACCTCGTACGAATACACCCGGCCCTCGAGCCCCACTGCCCTGGCCAGTGCCAGGGTCAGCCCGCCGCTGCCGGTGCCGGCCTCGACGACGCGGCTGCCAGGCATGATATTGAGCTTGACCAGCACGTAACCGATGTCTTTGGGATACATGATCTGGGTCGTCCGCTTTAGCTGGCTGATGAGGTCGAACGTACTGGGCTCCAGCACGAGAAAGGGATAACCCAGGTGAGAACGGATCTCCCGGCCCAGCGGTTGCCCCAGGAGATTGTCGTGATTGATACAGCCCCGGTGGGTTTGAAGTTGCTTGCCAGCCTGGAGCCTTAGTACGAACTGTTTCCGATCCTGGCCTATGAGCAGTACGAGATCGTTCTCTTGAGCGACATTCATTTCACCCTGCCTGAATTGGGATCACCTCACCACAAACATCGCGAGAGGCTGTCCAACCTGACTTTCAGCCATTATAGCCGCTCCCGACCCAATCTGCAACTGAGACGCCTCCCACGTCCGTCCCTTACCACGCTCTGAATACCTTTTTGACCCTACCCTCGGAATGTGCTATAATCAATTTGGATGACAGGAATGATCACCCGACAAGATCCACAACGGGAGTGAGCGACGATGGAAGAACTGGAAGAAAGCATCCCGACCGAAGCAACACCTCCAGCCAGAAGTCCGGCAGAAACGCCTCCACCTTCTGGCGAACGCCCTGCCGACATGGTGGATACCACGGCGCAGGATCGCAGAAGCATGGCCCAGATCGCCATGGTTGTGGCAGGTGTCGTTCTCATCCTGGTCATCCTCGGCCTGGCCTTCTATGGCGCTGCGTCGCTGGTGACCCAGCCTTCTGACGTAACCGCCGACGTGATAGCGGTGATGAGTGACGTCTCCATCATCGTGCTGGCCCTGGTCTCCATCACCATCGGCGCCTTCCTTGTCGTCCTGATCTACCAGCTCCAGAGCCTCACTGGCCTCCTGCGAGAGGAGATCAAACCGATACTTGAATCGGCGAACCGGACCGCCAACACCGTGCGCGGCACGACGACCTTTGTCAGCGACGCAGTGGTGAACCCTGCCATCACGGCGGCGAGTTATTTCTCCGGCGTTGCGCGGGGCTTCCGTCTCTTGTTCGGCCTCAGCCGGCCAAGGAGCCGTCCAGGCAGGCCGCAGCCAGGCGGCGAGCCACCGACAGCCCGCCCGCCGTACCCGGAGGGGGGAGCACAGGAAAGCACAGGCCAGAAGTAGGGGCCATATCGATATTCACCTGAATCTGAAAGCTGAAAGGAGACAGACCAAATGTCGGAGAAAAGCGAAGGCGTGGATTTCCTTGCCGGATTCTTCATAGGCGCCCTGGTTGGCGCCGCGGTTGCCTTGCTCTTTGCCCCCCACTCGGGGGAAGAAACCCGAATCTTGATCCGCGACAAAGGCATTGAGCTCAGGGAACGAGCCGACGAATTGGGCGACGAGGCCCGCAAGCGGGCCGAAGAGTTCCAGAGCCAGGCCAAGCACAAAGCGGAAGAACTGCAGACAAAAGTCAAGGACGCAGTGGAGGAAGGCAAGAGCGTTGCCAGCGAAAGGAAAGGGGAACTGCTCACCAGCGTTGACGAACCGGCACCAGAATAGGCCCCGGTTCAGGTCCATGCGGGCCATCCGGCTGCATGCAACCAACCCCAACCATAAGGCCCCACCTGATACACAGGTGGGGCCTTGCGTCTAATCAGGATCAGGAGCTGCTACGCTGAGCGCCTGGAGACGCCACTCAGCAGGCCTTCACGGCCCTTGAAGGCCTCGTACACCTCGATACCGCCCCGCTGGATCTCAAAGCGGCGGATGGCACTGTCGTGGCCACTGCCGCGCGTTTTGAGCACGGCCAGAGCCCGCTGCATTACGCTGTCGATCTCGACGTACCGTAGGAGTATGACCGAGTCTACCACAAAAGCCAACCGCCCCCGATCGCCCCGCACAAAGTCGGGACCGCTGTCCTCGCTAAGCAGCAGTGAGGTAATGCCTTCACGGCGTAAACCATTGATCAGGTGGTTATAGTAGGACCTGAGCTCCACAGGGTTCCGGGTCAAGCTCTGAAACTGAGTCGAGCTGTCGATCACGGCCCGCGCCACGTTCATGTCACGGATGGCCGTGTTGATCGGGCTGACGGGCGATCGCAGGCTGGAGAGAAAAACCTGGGGAGAGGTAAACACAACCCGCAGCCTGCCCGCCTGCTCCAACTCGCGCAGGTTCCAGCCATGGGCCAGGGCATCACGGTACAGGGTGTGGGGGAACTGCTCGAACGTGACCAGCAGCCCGGCCTCCTCCTTCTCCGCCGCGCCATGGTATAGGAACTGCATGCCCATGGTCGTCTTGCCTGTGCCAGGTGCTCCTTGCAGCATGGCGATGGAGCCAGAGATCAAGCCACCCTCCAACATCTCGTCCAGGCCGCGGATCCCAAAAGCTGAGCGCTTGCGTTCTACCATTCCCTAGTCCTCCCTTTTGACCCTTGTGGGGGTGTGCTATGCAGATCACACCCATTATCTCACATACTTGTCAAACGGTCAACAATCGTCCGCGCCTCTTCCACCAGCTCGGGCGCCATGGCAAACACCGCTTTTCCCCGGCGGTCCGACTCGATGGCCATCGGATCGCTGCGCAAGTAACCGAGAAGGCGAAATCCGGGCAACTGCTCCTGGATGAAAGCCTCGTCTGCCTCCGATTGGACCTTGTTGCCGACTGCATACACCTTGTCAATGGCCAGATCCTGGGCCAGGGCATAGATGGTGTGCGCCGTCTGTATGCTGCGGCGCCCCGGTTCGACCACCACGATGAACGCGTCCACCGCACTCGCGGTGCCGCGACCCAGGTGCTCCACGCCAGCTTCCATGTCGAGGATCAGCACCTCATCCCTGCGCAGCAGGAGATGGGTCACCAGGCTGCGCAGCAGCGCATTCTCCGGGCATAGGCATCCCGTGCCCCCTGTCTTGACCGTACCCATCGTCAGAATACGTATGCCATCCGAAGAGACCGCAAAGCGGTCCGGGATGTCGTCCACCCGGGGGTTGAGCTTGAAGAAACCGCCGATCTCGCCCTTGCGCGCCCCGGTCCGTTCGTAGATCAGGTCCTCCATATCGGCGACCGGCGTGATGGCCGCCGCCTCGTCCGGAGGTACCCCACAGGCTGCAGCCAGGCCGGTGGCTGGATCGGCGTCGATGGCCAGGACCTGCTGTCCGCGCTGTGCAAACTCGTGGGCCAACAGGGCGGCCCGGGTCGTCTTGCCCACGCCGCCCTTGCCCGTGATTGCCAATTTTAACACATATCCTCCGAGTCACCACAGATTTCGATTTCGCTTGCAGAAATCCCAGATAGCCGCTGGCAACCACCCTGCCCGTGGCTTTTGTATCCTTCGCCCCTATTCCTTGACCACGATCGGCAGGTATACCCGATTCCCTCCATCATAGTGGATGGTCACCCGGCTGAGCGCGGTCAGGCGGCCAGGGCCGCTGATGATCACCTTGTATTGGATATAACGGTACGGGCCGGGACACGCGGGGTCGCCCGGGGTGCCGCAGTTGATCCAAGTCTCCCCATCGGGATCGACAAGGTGACGCCCTGGGGCATCGTAGTAACACCCTTCGCCAGGACAACCTGGCTGCTCGATGCTCGGGTTGCCGGTCCAGGCG
>Ga0180437_10002141_pt1 | contig 32262 bp, 30 predicted proteins | sample SS_ome_4_FD_132410 | JGI IMG/M metagenome (GOLD analysis project Ga0180437, IMG submission 132410) | Hypersaline lake sediment archaeal communities from the Salton Sea, California, USA - SS_3_D_1 metaG | ecosystem: Environmental > Aquatic > Non-marine Saline and Alkaline > Hypersaline >... | reverse complement strand
GCTGGCGGCCACGTCTACCCCCAGGTCGTGCACCTGGAAACCTGCCGCGGTGAGCATCGTCGCCACCAGGCTCTTGCCGATTTCATGGATGTCGCCCTCGACGGTACCGATGACGACGGTACCTAGCACTTGGCGCTTTTCCTGCCGTGCGATCAGCACCGGCTCAAATACCGCCATCGCGGCTTTCATCGCCTCGGCGGCCATCACCAAGTCGGGAATAAAGTACTCAGCGCTCTCGTACTTGTCGCCGACGACCTGCATGGCGGGGTTAAGGGCTTTGTCAATGGCGGTCAGTGGCGCGACGCCAGACTCCAGTGTCTGTGCAGCTAGTTCTCGTGCCTGGTTGGGTTCACCGATGACGACAGTCTCGTGTAGTTTTGCTAGGACCTCGCTCATTTTCGCTCCTTTTGCTCTTGCAGTGAATGTTTCGATAGGGGACGCCTTCAAATCCTTCCGTTCTGTCTTCTCTCTTTGTACCCCTATCTCGTCGCAATCTTCTCGGTCGTTCGCAGCGCTGCGGCCAAACAGGGCGTTCCCATCACGAAGAGGGCGACGAGCACCAGCGCTGGACGTCCCAAGAGAGCATAGCCAATAGTGTAGCCCAAGGCCAACAAGCCGTAGATGAATAACGGAAGCCGTGCGAGCGTGGGCGGGGTTACCCTTCCCCAGAGATTTGGAGGCCAGCGTGCCTCCAGTGCACGGTAAACCAGGTAGACCGTCACCATCGTCACTAGCCAGCCGACAAAGTTCTGCACCGGGATGCCAAAGTATGCCCCCTCGATATGCCATTCCCAGTGTCCGTACATGACCATCTGCGAATCCACCACCAGGTCCCAGGCGGTCATCAGCATGGCGCTGAGTGCAGACAAACCGATCAGCCGGGCTGGGCTGGGCCGTGGTTTGCTGACTATGCGCCCATCGGCCAGGTAGTTGGCGACGGTGTAGCTGGGGTACATGACCATAAACCAGGCGATTGGGACGACCAGCGGCACCCCGAACAACTTGGGGCCGAGATGGTCCGTGTAGTGGTAGGGACCGTAAATCGCGCCAGTGGCGACCCCCGCCACCTCGAAAGCCAGGCTGATGATAGCGGAGAGGGCGAAGAAGGCCAGCGCGTGGCGAGGGCCTAGTGTGTAGATGGCGTGGCACAGACAGAACCCCCCCAGGAGGAGTGGTACGAGCGCGTAGGTCCCTGGCTGAGCATCTCCAAGTACGGGCGTGAGGACAAAGTAGGTGTTGAGCAGCGCGTAAGCCCAGAACAGGGCGACGACTAGGATACGCCAATTACGGGATGTGGATGGTGCTTCCATCTATCGCCTGCCAACCAGCTAGTCCACTACTCTACCAGTTTGATCTGATCCAGTGGCCAGTAGACGAGCCACGCCCGCCCGACAAGCTGATCCACCGATACGGGGCCAAAGGAACGGGAGTCTCGGGAGCTACCGCGGTTATCGCCCAGGACAAAGACGTGCAGTGGTGGCACCAGCGTTGGTGGGTAGTGGGAGCCGCCCTGTTGGGTCATCCAAGGCTCGTCCAGCAACTCGTCGTTGATAAAGACCTGCCCGCCTTGCACCTCTACCGTCTCGCCGGACAGCGCCACCACCCGTTTGATCAACGGTTCTTCCTCGCCTGGCACTTTGACAATCACCACGTCCCCGCGACGCGGTCCATGTACGAGCCGGTAAGTGACTTTCTCAACCATCACCCGCTGGTCATAGCAAAGGTTGGGTTGCATGCTTGATCCCTGCACCACCATCGCCTGGGCTACGAAGACGTTGATGAACAGAGCGATGAACACAGCCGGCAGGACCGTGCTGGCGACGTCCCAGAGGATCCGCATCAGGAAGCGCCCAAAGCCGGCCGCTGGGCCGGACTTGCTCTCCTCCGCCTCCAATACCGGCGCGTCGTTCTCTGGGCTCGAGTCTTTGGTTCCGGCCGAGGTTTTCGCTTTCGTCATTCCCGTTCTTTCTCCGCAGGTGAGAGTACAGGCCAGAGTATAACCGGGAACGCAGCCGGTGACAAGTCCATCATGGTTCACGGCCTCCGTCCGTAGATCGCCGTCAGCTCCAGGAGCCGCGCCGCAATGGTCTCAGTCAGCGAGCCTGGCAAGAGGCGCCAACACCAGTTAGGTGCACCGACAGTGCTCGGTGTGTTCATCCGCGATTCGTGTCCCAGGCTGAGGAGGTCTTGAACGGGAGTGATGGCCGTGTGGCCCACCGAGGCCCACGCCAGCCGGATCAGATCCCAGGCGATGTCCGACCCATCGCTGCCCAGGTACTTGCGAGCATAGTCCCGCTCTCTCTCCGTGGACGTGACCTGGTACCAGCCAACCACTGTGTCGTTATCGTGCGTGCCGGTGTAGACCATACAGTCACGAGTGAAGTTGTGGGGCAGGAATGGATCCTCGGGTCCAGAGCTGAAGGCGAACTGGATGACCTTCATGCCCGGGTAGCCGAACTCGGCCTGTAGCGCGTCTACGCCCGCGCGCGATTCGGCGTCGAAATCGCCCAGGTCCTCCGCGATGATCGCCACGTCGCCCAGCGCAGCGGTGACGGCGCGGAGCAGGTCGGCACCTGGGCCGTACGACCAGCGCCCGTTGATCGCTGTCTTCTCCCCCGCGGGGATCTCCCAGTAGTTGTAGAAGCCGCGAAAGTGATCAATGCGCACCACGTCGGCCTGGGTGAGGGCCATGCGGAAACGAGCGATCCACCAGGCGTATCCATCCTCGGCCATTAACTCCCAACGGTAGAGCGGATGGCCCCAGAGTTGTCCCGTCGCGCTGAAGTAGTCGGGCGGCACACCGGAGACGATCGTCGGCTGGAGATCCTCGTCGAAGTGGAACAGACGGGTGTTAGCCCACACGTCAGCGCTGTCCATAGAGACAAAGATGGGGATATCTCCAATGATGCGGATGCCTCGCTCGTTGGCGTACCGCTTGACGGTCAGCCATTGCTCAAAGAACTGCCATTGGCGGTACTTTTGGTTCTCGATCTCGTCGGTCAGCGACTCTCGCCATCGGGCCACCGCCTCTGGATCGCGGGTGACGACCTCCGGTTCCCACTCGTGCCAGCGGCGGAGGTTGTGAGCCTCCTTTAAGGCCATGAACAGGGCAAAGTCATCCAGCCAGGAGGCCTGCTCATCGCAGAAGCGGGCAAAGGCCGCGCGCTGTTCGGCAGGCGCCCCGGCCCGAAAGTTGGTGAAGGCCCTGTCCAATAGGCTTGTCTTGTATCGGATGAGCGGTCCGAAATCGACCCGGTCGTTGGGAAAGGCAGGCACATTCCCCAGATCTGCCTCCGAGAGATGTCCAATCTCCATCAGCTTGTCGGGGCTGATGAGCATCGGGTTGCCGGCAAAGGCGGAGAGGGTCTGGTAGGGTGAATCGGCGTAGCCGGTAGGGCTCAGGGGAAGCATCTGCCAGTAGGATTGGCCGGCCGTCACCAGAAAGTCTACAAACCGATAGGCTGCGTCGCCTAGATCACCGATGCCGAACCGGCCGGGGAGTGAAGTGGGGTGCAGCAAGATGCCGCTGCGGCGCAGGAATTTCATCTCTGTAGACTCCGTTCTCATTGCAGGTCGTGTCGCCAGGACACTCCCATTATAGCAGAGTTTTCGGCTTGTGCACGTCTGCAAGGCGTAGGTTGTTCTTCCATTCTGTGGTCGATTCCCTATCACTCTCCGCCTATTCTGTTCTCTGCACCAAGCTCGTACGTAACTCGTATCGCTCTGTTTCAGTGACGGTATCTGCTTCGCTCGTGTGTCCGAACCGATGGTCGGCGCTCGTTTGTGCGAGCGCCGACGTTGGGCTATAATCGGGATTGCATCCCAATCCATCAGTTCGCCCATCTAACAGGATATCAAACTACTGAAAATCAATGACCAAGATACGCCTTCTTCACTTCGCTGACCTGCACATCGGCATGGAAAACTATGGCCGGCTTGACCCTGCCACGGGGGTCAATGGGCGGGTGCTTGATTTCCTGCATCGCTTCGACGAGATGATCGACTACGGGCTGACGCACCAGGTAGACCTGGTGATCTTTGCCGGGGACGCCTTCAAGACCCGTAATCCCAATCCCACTTACCAACGGGCCTTTGCCCGGCGGGTCAAGCAGTTGGCCGATGCTGGGGTGCCGATCGTTCTGCTAGTGGGCAACCACGATCTGCCGACGATGACTCAGCGGGCCTCCAGTGTGGACATTTTCCGCACTCTGGAGGTGCCCAACGTCACTGTAGGACGAGACGAAAGGGTGCACCGCATCGAGACCCGCAATGGCCCGGTGCAGGTTGCCACTGTCCCTTACCCGGTGCGCCAGCGGCTCCTGGCCCACGACGAGTACCGGGGTCTCTCCATCGAGCAACTGGATAAGGCAGTGCAGGACCTTGTCACAGGCAATATCCAAGCGATGGCAGCCCAACTGGATCCAGACCTGCCGGCGGTGTTGACCGCCCACCTGAGCGTCTCAGGCGCGACCTTTGGCTCCGAGCGAAGCGTGATGATCGGACGGGATGCGGTTGTTCTCAAGTCAGCCCTGGCAGATCCGGCTTGGGACTATGTGGCGCTGGGCCATATCCACCTGCACCAGAGCCTCAACGATGCAGAGCACCCTCCTGTGGTCTACGCTGGGAGTCTAGAGCGGATTGATTTTGGTGAGGCAGACCAGATCAAGGGGTTCTGTTGGGTGGAACTTACGCGGGGTGAGACGATGTGGGAGTTCGTCGAGGTGGAGGCCCGGCCCTTTGTCACTGTGCGCGCCGACGTGCGCGAGGCTATCAACCCGCTGATGGCATTGCAGCAAGAGGTCGCCACCCACGATCTACAGAGGACTGTCGTGCGGCTGATCCTCAAGTTGCGGGCCGACCAGGAACCGTTGGTGCGCGACCGTGATGTGCGCGCGCTATTATCCGACGCCTATTTTATTGGCAGCATCAACCGCGAGGTAGAACGGGAGGCACGGGTGCGGTTGGGAAACTTGGCCCCGGAGGAGATGACCGACCGCGAGTTACTGGCAAAGTACCTGGAGACGAAGGGCACGGAGCCAGAGCGGGCCAAGGCGTTGCTGGAACACGCCGAGACTATGTTTGAAGGGGGGACGGCAGTTTCATGAACAAGGTGTTGAGCATCAGCCTGGGATCATCCACCCGTGACCACACCACGGAAGCCGAGTTCCTCGGAGAGCGCTTCTGGCTCAGCCGCCAGGGCACCGACGGCGACTTTAGCAAGTATCTTCAGATGTTCCGAGAGTATGATGGCAAAGTGGACGCCTTTGGCATTGGTGGCGCCGAGTTCTACCTATTGGTCAACAACCGTCGCTACTACTTCCGCGAAATCAAGCCTGTCCGGCAGGCAATCAAGATCTCCAAGGTCGGCGATGGCAACGGCCTTAAGCATCTCCTGGCCCCGTACGCGATCCAGGCCCTGCGCGAGCACGGCATCGAACTGCGTGGCAAGAGGGCGCTCAAGACCACCGCTGTGGATCGCTACGGTATGGCAAGAGCGCTGGTGGATGCCGGGTGCGAAGTCACCTTTGGCGACTTTATGTTCGCGCTTGGCCTCCCTATCCCTATCCACAGCCTGCGGACCGTTCATGTTCTGGCCGCTCTGCTTCTGCCCGTGCTGACCAATCTGCCCTTCTCTTGGGTCTACCCATTGGGTGAGGAGCAGGAGAAGGAGCCCTCCAAGAAGTACAGTCACTTCTACGAACGAGCCGACATCATTGCTGGAGACTTTTTGCAGGTCTGGTCAAATCTACCCGACGATTTGAGCGGCAAGATCATCATCACCAACACGACCACGGCCCGTGACGTCGAGGAACTCCAAAAGCGCAACCTCCATATCCTGGTGACCACTACCCCTCGTCTGGCTGGTCGCTCCTTCGGCACCAATGTGATGGAGGCAATGTGCCGCTGCCTGGTGGACAAGCCTGACGACCAGATCACCTCTAAGGACTTTATTGACCTCATTGAGCGTATCCCGCTCAAACCACAGGTGCACGTGCTGGGCTGAGTGGTTTCCCGGGAATTGTCCTAACTCATCATCGAGGTCCGGAGTGCATCGGTGACCCTGATCCATTCCTCAAGGCTGAGAGTCTGTGCGCGCCGTCGGGGATTCACGTCAACTTCTCTCAACCTGGCAGCTACCCTCTCAGGCGGCTGCCTGAGACCGGCAGCCAGAGCGTTGCGAAGCTGTTTGCGGCGTTGAGCGAAGCCGGCCCGTACAACGCGGAAGAAGGCCTCCGCGTCATCCACGGACAGAGCGGGCGTGGCGTGGAGGTCCACCTGCACCACTGCCGATTCGACCTCTGGTGAAGGATAGAAGCTGCCTGGTTTGATGCGAAACAGCAGTTTGGGTTGCCCGTAGAGCTGCACGCTCACCGCTAGGAGGCTCATCTGGCCCGGTTTCGCGACGATGCGCTGCGCCACCTCTCGCTGCACGGTGATCACCATTCGCTGTGGCCTGACGGCGGCTTCCAGTAGATGACGCAGCACCGCCGAGGTGATGTAATAGGGTAGGTTGGCGACCACTTTGTACTGGGTGCTGGCGCCTGGATGCTGGCGGCCAGCAGTGCCAATCAGGGTGACCGGGTCGAGCGCCAGAATATCGCCCTGGATCAGTGTGATGTTTTCCAGGCCGGCCAATACACTCTGCAGTACGGGTATCAGTCGCCCATCTAATTCAACAGCGACCACGTGTCCAGCGTCGCGGGCCAGTCGTTCAGTCATCGTTCCCAGCCCGGGACCGACCTCCAGAACTATATCCTCGGACGTCAACTCTGCAGCAGCGATGATCTTTTCGAGGATGGTCTGGTCTACGAGAAAGTTCTGGCCCAGTCCTTTGCTTGGCCGGAGGTCCCATTGCTCCAGCAGCCTGCGTATGTCCATTGCCGGTTTTAATCGATGACGTAGTTGATCTGGTCGGGCACGGGCGTCAATAGGTAAACGTCCACCCAGCGGTACCAGAGCACTAGGTTATCGTCGTCGTACCCCAGGTCGATGCGCTTCCCTTTGATCGCACCACCCGTGTCACCAGCGATGCCCACGCCATAACCAGGCACATAGACTTGGCTGCGCAGGTTGATCAGTCGTGGATCGACGGCGACGATGCCGTGTCTCATTCGCATCCCTGTGGCCGTGCGTCCGTACCAGGGGCTCGTCGGAGATGTCCCAGCCGTGCCAGCGGAATAGGAGGTTGCCAACATGCGAATCGTTCGCCAGTACTCAACCGGACCGGAAGGAGTGTCTACAGTGCGAACGACGATCTGGGTGCCATATCCAAAGATCTTGGTCGTAGGTGGGATAGCGACGTACTCGCTGTCAATCACCCGCGAGATTTCGTTTCCATCCTCGTAACGAACGCGGATGCGCTTGTCCAGAATCCCGCGTGCACCTTCCTGTAACACCCGTTGGTGGTCGATTTCCAGGTCTGGATCGGGCTGCCAGGCCGTTTGGAAGGGGATGGGTTCTTGCACAGTCAGAAAGCGCTCTGTGACACGTACGACCCGGATTGTGGCGTCTTGGCCGAGGAGAGCGTCAAGGGCGGGCACGGTATAGTCTTGGCCGGTGAGGACCACCCCTAGGTCCGACAGCACATTGCCGACATGCTCGCGGTGTGTGCGCGCGCGGAGCGTCCGCCCATCCACCTGCACCGTCACAGGCGTGGAGCGGTTGACGTGGACGTGGAGCCCTGCTGACAGGCGTTCACCCAACCCGGGCTCGACACCATCGGCCATGTAGAGCGTCAGGCCAGCTCGGCGCAACGCCTCCCCGACGGTGGAGGCCGTCGTGTAGAGCGTCGTCATCTGGCCGTCCTCATGGAGCGTGAAGGGAACTGCGCGGTGGACCGTGATGTGCACTGGTTCGACGTTGAAGGTATCGAGATTGCGTCGTAAGGCCTTGGCTAGACCAGCCGGGCCGTGCTCAGCCGAGTGGCTGGGTGGCGAAAGTTCTCCTTCGACCTCCACCTCGTCATATGGCAACAGTGATAGTCTGGCCTCCTGCAACACGGCGTCCAATGTCGTGGCTTGGGTGCGGAGCATCACGTTGTGTCCGTCGGCGCTGATGTACACAGGGCGGGCTTGGTGGACCTCCACGATCAGCTCCGGCTCAATCGTCGTGTCCAGCGCGGGGGTAACGATATCTTCAGGTCGAAGCGTGAGGCCAGTGTCCATCAGCATCGTCGCAACAGTGTCCTGGTGGGTATGCAGCCGCTGTGGCTGCCCATTGACTACCAGTGTGATCGGCGCCAGTGTCGCCCGATAGCTGGTCGCCAGCGTACTGACGACGAGAATCAGCGCAGCGAGAGCCAAGAGGCTCTGCGATACGTGTATCGGTTCGAGTCGAGCGGTTCCAGTCTTCTCCATATGGTATCCGCGCGTAGGAGGCGGCGGAGCTACCGCCGCCTCCCAATTAAGTCAGATGGCCGTGCACCCCCCTTCGAATCGCACCCCCTCGCCTTACCGGGATCGACCAGCTCCGACCAGGCGTCCCTGCGGCGCCCAGAAGGGACTCCTTACCGCTGCTTCCTCCCGGACCTGACGGGGTTCGAAGGCTCCTGCCGCGCAGGACCCAATCTTCAACACCGTTCGACCTCGGCAGTATCGAGTGGCTCGACCCTCAGAGGGGAATTCGACCCCGCTATGGCGGATTGCGGGTACAGGGCACCGCCAGCTCCCCGTCTAGCACGACCATGGCCATGCTACCGCAGAGAAGGTGAAATGTCAAACCAATATGATGACGTGGATTTGCACGTCACGCATCTTTGAGCGAGACGATATAATCGAAAAAGCTGGCGGGGCCGTAAGGGTTATTGGGCCACAGCAGTTCTTCGTAGTCATACCGTTTCCATTGAGCGACGGTGCCGATAGCAAACATCGCTGCTCCAACGACGTAATCATCTTCCCGCAGTTTGGTGTCGTACCAGATCATCTCCTCCACATAACGCTCTTGCCAAGGCTGCTCAAGGACTGGACCACCCACCACCGGGTCGAGCCCGCATTCGGTGATCAGCAGAGGGATAACTTCGTCACGTGGGATGAGAAAATCACGGTAGAGGTGACGATAGCGGCCGGCCAAGACTCCCCGATCTTCGTAAGGGGGTAGGTCTTCTGTGGGTTCGCCCCAGCGTTGATCCATCACCGGCCAGTCGTATTCGTGTAGTGATAATGCGTGACCGCCCTCCTTGGCTCGCGCAAAGATCCCCGTCTCCACGACGGCCTCCCATTCATGCCACTCAGGCACGCCCGTGCTGTAGGAAAAGAGCGCTAGCTTGTAACCGTTGACCTCCGCAATGTCCATAGCTGCGATGAAGAACTGCGCCAGCCATACGTGTCCGGCCATAGTCGGCGGTTTGTTCTCGTTTAGGATTTCCCAGTAGTCCACGACGTCCCTCTCGTACGTCCATAGGGGCATGTGCTGGTCCATCACCGAGGCGGCTTTTCCTGCCGGGTCGCCGCTGGGGTCCACTGCCTGCACGACCATCGAGCGGCCAATGGTAGTCGTCTCAGGCGAGATATCCTTTACCTGTCTCACATACCCGAAATTGTCAAGAGCCTTCACCAGCGCCACGTATGCACCTGCGTCGTGCACAGCCCGCACGAATCCCACTGCGTTGTTGGGACTCAGCGTGTGTAGACCGAGCTTGGAGGGGCCATGGGCTAGGATCCCTTCTTGCCTGGAGACAAGGGGGAGGTAGATGTGATGATTCAGCTCGTCGGTAGCCGCTCGGCGGGGTATGGCCGGGGGTTCAGGCGTCGTTCTTGGCTCATCCAACCGTGCCGGCGGTGTTGAATATCCTGGGAAGCACTGGGTCAGGGCTGTGATCCCCAGCATCACCGATCCTTTGAGGAACTGGCGCCTGCTGACGGTTTTGTTACATCGTAGACTCATGGAGTGCTCCGTTCGTCACTCGACCTCCGGTATCCGGTGGATAACTCCCAGCCCCTATCTAAACAACCCTACCAGCTTCTCCCACAACATCCTTAACCATGCCACGAACCCGCACTCGGGAGGTGAAGCGCACTCGACGACAAGTTGTCCCGTGTAGTCGAGCAGTCTGGCGCAAGGATGGTTCTCCTCGTCGTAATCCACGCGTACGTAGGCCAGATAATGCGGCCGGGTGAATCTATCCGGGTGGGCATAGAACTCCTTCCACGTCTCGATGTCGGTGCCAGCAAAGTCCCGCCACCAAACCCATGTCCCGGAATTGAGATACATCCCGCCGTCCAACTGCTCACATATCGCCTGGTGGGTGTGCCCAAATACGACCACCTGGACATGTTCCTCTACAATCTTGGTTTGTGCCATCTGTCGCAGGCTAATCTCTGTGAGCTCAGCGATATCCCTAGCATTATCCATCGCCTCGCTCTCTCTGACTTTCTCCAGAGTGATCGGTAGTGCTTTCTCAGGCGAGGGCCAAGCCTCGACAACACGCATCATCTGGTCCACACGAGTGTTAAACTCGCGGCGGAAGACCTCATCGGTGGCGTATCGTTCACCCAGAGCCGCTACCTCGTCCTCGTCCTCCATTTGCTGTCGAAGTTGATCCATCTGAGCTACGATACCAGACTCATCTTCGACAGGAAAGCTGCCCACGACGAGGATGGGTGCCACTCGTAGGAAGTTGACTAGCAGCCTGGCAGCGAAGGCAAAGTCGAGTGCGAAACAGTACCAGATCAAGGAGGTAATGGGCTTGACTGCATCCAGCCACCACTTTTCGCGCTCTACATCGTTAAAGAAGTCAATTACGAAAACAGAGCCAGGTGGAGTCTCCAGCTCACCAGGGCGCTTGGGGTCGAAAGGCTCCTCAAAGTTGTCAAAGCGATTGACCTTCTCGACATACTGGTTACCGTGTTCGACATAGATGCCCTCTCGACTCACCTGCCGCTTCTCGAAGGCCAACAGGCCACGGCGGTCTCCCGTGGCTCCTATGGCCTCGCGAATAACATCCTGCACGGCAGCCCAGTGTAGATTCACGTCGTGGTTGCCCTTGATGATTGTTATCTGCCGGTGCGGGTCGGCCGGGTTGATAAAGTTGCGAAGAGCCGCGAAGAAAGTGAGATGACCCTCAATCACAAGGGCTACTTTGTTGATCGAAGCCGTTTCCGATGAGAGGCGATACATCTCCGAAGGATAGATGTGCCGTGGATTGAAGACATCCGTCGCAGGCACCTGGAGGAACTCGATCATATCGCCGTTCACAATCAACTCGACGTCCATGGTCTTCTCATCGCTCTCGGCGGTGATCATGCCCAGGAACTCGGCAAATTCGTCGTCGGTGACAAAGTCCTCCAGGGGATTGTCTGGTACGAACCCTGCGCCTAGGTGCAAGTCACTGATAATGATCTTCATCTTGCTGGCCATCGCTTTCTCCTTCTACTTTATACATGTGCGTGAGTCTGCGCTATCGCCGACGTCGTCTCCAGCAGTGTCGCGGACACTCATTCACTCAGATTATATCCTATCAACGGGGCTGGCACAAATCCTTACTTGGCGCACATTTGCACATGTGTTATAATCGCCGCATCTACGAAGTGAGAGGTTTGATTGCAGCGTAGAACTGGATGTATCGCGTGGCTCATCATCGGCGGTGCCATTGCCGTACTCTTCCTCGCGTGGCAGTACCTCGGCTTTCGTCTAGCCAACCGTACTTTACCTACTGGAATGACACTGGCAGGCCTACCTGTGGAAGAGATGACGCGCGAACAAGCACTCAATGCCCTCGAGGTTGCGTTTGCCACGCCGGTGGAGGTCACATACCTGGAGCAAAGCCTATCACTCCCTCCCGATAGCGTTGGGTTGCGATTCAATGTGGACGAAACATTGGCCAACCTAGACGCGGCACTGAGTGCACGAGAGGGACTTGATGGGTTTATCGCTCATGTCCTAGGCCACCCGTCAGAGCTGACAGATTTCCCCGTGGCAGTAAGCTTCTCAGAAGATCGACTCAATGGCTTCCTGGCCCGCGTCGCCCAACAGCACGACCGCCTGCCACAGGAACCTGTCCCGCTCCCAGATAGTCTGACGATTCGCCCCGGCCAGCCAGGCTATGAACTGGATATTGAAGCGTCCCGCGCTCGGCTTACTGCAACGCTTGTCTCAGCTACCGACCACCAGACGGAACTGGTCGTACGGACCCAGGAGGCGCCACCGCGAGACATAGACTTATTGCACCAGTTGCTGCGGCCGCTGCTGGACAATCACTCAGGCCTGGTACCTGGCATATTTGTCAAGGACCTGCAGACCGGGGACGAACTGCAGATCAACGCCGATGTCGCCTATGCAGGCCTCAGCGTGCTCAAAATCGCCGTACTGGAAGAAACCTACCGATCCCTAGACGTTCCTCCTACCGCTGAGGTGAGTGACTGGTTAAGTGACACAATGGGCGCAACCAGTAGCAACTTCAAAGCCAATCTTCTATTGCGCGACGTTATCGGCAACGGAGATAGCTACCGAGGAGCTGAGAAACTCACTGCCTCGATGAATTACCTAGGGCTGGCCAACACATTCATGGCAGCTCCATACGATGAAGAATCTCCATTGACGATAGTCACTACAGCCAATTCCCGTTCTGATATCACCACCGACCCCGATCCTTATATGCAGACTACGCCGCTGGATATCGGATTATTATTGGAGATGATCTACCAGTGCGGTCACGGCGGCGGTGGACTGATGGTCGCTTACCCTGACAGCCTCACCATAGATGAGTGCAATCAGATGATCGAGTGGATGAGCACAAACCGCATTGACAGCCTCATTGAAGCCGGGGTTCCAGTAGAGACCAAGGTAGCACACAAGGAGGGATTCGCCGGTGACACTCACGCCGACGCGGCACTCGTGTTCAGCCCGGGTGGTGATTTCGTGCTGGTGATCTATCTCCATCGTCCCCAATGGCTGGTATGGGAGGAAAGCGCGCCCCTGATCACTGACATAGCCACTGCGACCTACAATTATTTCAATCCACAACAGTAAACACAGGTCTCTCGCTTCACGGCACTGCCCTCATGTCGCTAGATTGGGGCGTTAAGTGCGGTCGAGGCATCCAGTTCACCAAGGTTCTCCCAGTTGAGGGACTTTCCGAATGTTTGGTATGATTGAGCACCTGTTCCAAAGCAACTTCATACTCTGACGGTTTTGCGACTGGGTTGACGTGCTGGAGCGTAGAGCGATTGGCGAACACGTGCCAGATACTCGACTTGATACTACATCCCCGGCATCGCGACGATTGGCCTGCCAGATTGCGCGTTTGTACATTTGGCCCTATAATAAGCAATATCCCAGACATAGTCTTGACACCACAGTTCAAAGATACGGAACACCTGAACTAGAATGCGGCTTTAGGATTGCGTATGAAGTCTCTTGAAACTCATCACATCGGCATACCAGACCCGTCTGCTGAGTCTCCGGCACAGGAGCAGACTTCCCGCGAAACTCGGTATATTGGCGTGCCGGAATCTCCTGTCGAACCTGCAAAGGAAGAACCAAAGGCTCCGGGCCCACCTGCTCAAACCGCCGATCGGAAAGGACGCGGTACACAGTATATGGCCCCGCCTTCCGCAGGACCTGAACCCGTTGAGGGGCGGTTACCGGATGGGTACATGCTCCAAGATCGGTATCGGGTTCTGATGTTGCATGCAGTTGGCGGCATGAGCACTGTCTACAAGGCTCAAGATCTGCGCTTCACCAGAGTCACCCGCCTGTGCATCGTCAAGGAGATGCTCAACACCGCCGCCGATCCCCAGGTGCGGGCAATGGTTAAGAGCAACTTTGAGCGCGAAGCCAACATCTTGGCGGCTCTCAATCATCCTGGCATCGTAGAGGTCTACGATTTTTTCAGTGAGGGCAAACGGAGTTACCTTGTTCTCGAGTACGTGGATGGCAAGACCCTAGAGGATCTCCTGGATGAGGCGGAGGGCTTTTTGCCCGAGTCACAGGTAGTGAATTGGGCCATACAGGTCTGTCAAGTACTGAGCTACCTGCACAGCCACGATCCCCAGCCCATCGTCTTCCGCGACATCAAGCCCTCGAATATTATGCTCGACGGCCATGGTCGCATTCGGCTGATAGACTTTGGAATCGCCAGAAACTTCCAAAGTGGTCAGAAAGGCACAATGATCGGCACCGAAGGCTATACCCCACCGGAGCAGTATCGGGGCAGTGCTGAACCACGGGTGGATATCTATGCCTTGGGCGCCACGATGCATCATCTGCTCAGCAAACAAGATCCCAAGCTAGAAGCACCGTTCTCCTTCCACGAACGCCCAATCCACAGAACCAATCCCACTGTCTCTCGCGAATTAACGGATGTCGTCAATCGAGCGCTGGAATACGACATCGACAAGCGTTTTGGCTCAGCCGAGGAGATGCAACGTGCGCTGATGAGTCTTAGTTCAGCCCGCGGCGGAAGTGGGACGGCCCCCTTTGGGACTACGGCTTTCGTTGGTAGCGACATCACACCCCTATGGCGTTTCCGTTGCGAGGACGAGATCCGCTCCACGCCAGCAGTGCATAACGGCATTGTGTACGTCGGTGCTTACGATCACAATCTCTATGCCCTCGACGCTGAGAGTGGAAAGTTCCTATGGAAATACGCCACTGAAGGTGGTATCGGCTCGTCCCCTTGTGTGTACGAAGGACGCGTGCTTTTTGGCTCTGCAGACCGGCTGCTCTATGCAATAAACGCAGAAACGGGACGTATTGCCTGGACTTGCCCCACCCAGGGGAGCGTGTGGTCATCGCCACGAGCCGCATTCGACCACGTGTTCTTTGGCTCCGATGACCGGAACCTCTATGCGGCTAACACGTATAGTGGCCGCGTTGCCTGGAAGTTCGCAACAGAGGGCAAGGTGCGCTCATCACCATCCATTGGGAATGACACGATCTATGTGGGATGCGAGGGAGGAGTGGTCTACGCCGTGGATATCAGCGGGCAGGCGCGTTGGCGCTTTCGCGCCAAGCGTAGCGTGACCTCCTCGCCAGCCTTCAGTGATGCAATGGTCTATGTAGGTTGTCAGGACTCGTATGTCTATGGCCTGGACATACGCTCGGGCTGGTCGGCATGGCGCCAACGCACCGGTGGCCCTGTTGTATCGTCGCCTGTATTTGGCGAGGGTTTGCTTCTGGTGGGTTCAGTCGACAAGCACCTGTATGCATTGGATGCTGATAGCGGTCGCATCGTGTGGCGTTACGCCACGGAGGGTCAGGTGACCTCCAACCCGGCTGCGGCCGGAGGAGCGGTTTACTTCGGTTCAGTGGACGGTGCAGTTTACAGCTTGGATATCAAGACAGGCAATCTGCGATGGCGTTTTCAAACCGAAGGCCCGGTGGTATCATCACCCACTGTGATGGACAGCGTAGTCTACATTGGATCAGACGATCGCTACCTGTATGCACTTCCTGCTTGAGATCATCGATCTGGGCGAGGCGCCAGGAGGCTGCCCGGCTGTTTGCCCGAGTCATTTTGTGTCGTTTTGGCGGGAGAGAGAGCTATGAAATTCCTACGCAATCTCCTGGGCCGAGAGGAGACTTCAGCCTCTGCGTCGAGTGTTGCGCCATCACCCACCGTCCCTTGCCTTCATTCCAGATTCAGGGTCGGATGGGCAACCGATGTGGGCAAGGCGCGTCGTCACAATGAGGATGCAGCACTGGTGTTGACGGCGGCACATGATGGAGAGGATGCTCGGCAAGCATTTGGTCTCTTCGCCCTGGCCGACGGCATGGGAGGACACCAGGCCGGCGAGGTTGCCAGCTCCATAGCAGCACGCACCGCAGCCCATCACATCGTACACCAACTCTATCTACCGACCCTGGTCCAGCAAGAACACAGCACCGATCAGCCAGCTTTGAGCGAAGTCCTCGTGAACGCGGTACAAGCAGCCAACAGAGCAGTAGCCAGTCGAGTACCCGGTGGCGGGACGACACTGACCTGTGCGCTGTTGCTCGGTCCGCGGGCCTATATCGCCCACGTCGGTGACAGCCGGGCCTACACAGTCACAGAAGCAGACGGCCTTGATCAGATCACCCACGATCACTCATTGGTAGATCGTTTGGTCGAGCTAGGACAACTAACGCGAGATGAAGCCGACGTTCACCCACAAAAGAACGTGCTGTACCGTGCTATTGGTCAGAGCGGTGTGTTAGATGTGGATATATACATGCGAACTGTCTCTGAGGGAGAACGGTTGCTGCTTTGCAGCGATGGGCTGTGGAGTATGGTACGTGAAACAGAGATAGCTAGCATCGTCACGACTGCCCCTTCTCTTCAGGCGGCGTGCGAGAGTCTAGTCGCTGCTGCCAATCAAGCCGGAGGGAATGACAATATCACTGTTATCCTAGTGGAACCACCACTAGACTAGATCGTATGAACACAGACGTCGAGAAGGATTATTACGCCATACTGGGAATCCCCAAGTCCGCGACGGATGAGGAGATCAAGAGCGCCTATCGGGCGTTGGCACGTCGCTATCATCCAGACAGTCGGACAGAGAGGGCGCCAACAACACTGTTTCACGAGGTCCAGGCTGCCTACGCTGTCCTGAGCGACCCGAACCGCCGCCGCTCCTACGATCGGCTGCGGGCCGAAGCAGGCATGGGCGAGGAGGCAGTGTTTGCCTGGGAGACCCGTCTGAGCCAAAGCACGCTCTGCTCTCTCTATGAGGAACAGATAGTCTATCTCTTGGTCGACATATGGCCAGCTGTCACTGAGAGGGGTAGGCGCATGCCACTCAACCTGTGCCTAGTGGTTGATCGTAGCACCTCAATGCAGGGAGCACGGCTGGAACACGTCAAGGAAGCAGCTCGCCAGATCATCAACGAACTGCATACCGATGATGCTCTGGCAGTGGTGACCTTTAACGATCGAGCTGAGGTTGTCCTGCCCAGTATGTTGGACATCAATCGCGTCCATGCCAACGCCAGGATCTCCTCTATCATAGCCAGAGGTGGAACTGAAATCCTACAGGGCATGCAGGTCGGGATGGCAGAGATCGAGAAGCATCTTGGCAATCCAATGATCAGTCATATGATTCTTCTCACCGATGGCCAGACCTATGGTGATGAAGAGGATTGCTTGGCCGAAGCTCGACTTGCGGGAGCACGCCGCATCGGTATAACGGCTATGGGCATAGGCGAAGACTGGAACGACACCTTGCTCGATGAGATCGCAGCCCAAACCGGTGGAGTCTGTGCGTACATTGCATCGCCTGGGCAGGTGCGCACACTTCTACAGCAGCGGGTACGTGGCTTGGGGTCGGTATTCGCTCAAGGGCTGACCTTACATTTCCGTCGTGCTGATGGCGTGCACATAGAGAACGTGTGGCGTACCTCGCCCCATCTGGAACGACTCGCCCTGACTGATGACATCATCAGCTTGGGGACGCTACAAGCCGATACCCCGTCGACCGTCATAGCGGAGGTTGGCGTGGCCCAGAGGCCGCCTGGAGAGCACAGGATACTACAACTCGAACTCACGGGCGATATACCATCGCTGGGGCGTCAGCGAGAAAAACTGCGACGTGACGTCTCCTGCACTTTCACGTCTACTGAGCCATCGCTCGAGCCAGTACCGCCAGGCATTCTGAGTGTGTTGACCAAAGTCACCATCTATCGCATGCAAGAGCAGGCCTGGGCTACACTGGACAAGGGAGATGTCAGAACGGCAACGCGCCAACTGGAGAGAATCGCCACACGGCTGTTCGATCTGGGAGAGACTCAATTGGCTCGGGCGGCAATGTTGGAAGCTGGACGTATTTCCCAGAGTGGAACAGCGACCGCTAAAGGACGTAAAGAAATCAAGTATGGCACGCGCAGTTTAAGCGCTGCATCACGGAGGAAGATCTATGATTGAATGCCCATCCTGTGGTCGTAAACATCGACCTGGTACGCTGTTTTGCAGCGAATGCGGGGTCTACTTGCCCACTGGTGGTCCCCTGCGAACTGAGCCGCTTCCCGAGGAAGAGCTACCCATCTCGCGGGCCAATCCATGGGCTAGTGAACCGGTTGAGGAGGCTGACGAGCTATCCCTTATCCCTCTGCGCATCGAGGTTGTATCTACCGGACGCCAAATCCAACTGCCGTCTACTGCTGAGGTGCACATCGGGCGTACGGATGCAGCTCACGGTATCTTCCCCGATCTAGATCTCTCCTCTGATGGTGGGCTTGAGGGAGGTGTCTCACGCCATCACTGCAAGATCCATCAACGAGGATCGAGCTATCTGGTCGAGGACGTGGGCAGCGCCAATGGCACCTTTCTGAATGGGCAGCGCCTGACCCCGTATTTGCCTCACGTGCTAAAAGATGAGGATGAGCTTCAGCTAGGCGGTGTCTTGCTGAAAGTCCTCATCCAGCAGTGAGCTATAGCCAGGGACAGGCTACTTTCAACACCCTGCAAAATGGAGAACAACATATGCCGTACACTGTGTTGATCCACGTGCTAAACGAAGAAGCGATCGTGGGAGAGATAGAGGAGTTGCCTGATCCTTCTGACCAGGTGCTGCTTGTCAATAACATCCGATACCGTGACGGTCGTGACGTTTCCTATATTCTACCAGAGACCAGGACCGTAGTCTATCCTTGGACTCGTATCCACTGCGTGGAAATTATGCCTAGTGAAGAGGGGGAAGAGGAGATTGTCACCTTCATCCGTGAGTGATGCGCATCTAGAGTACTCAATATGTCTACTCGCCGCGAGCTTATTCTAGTCGTAGATGACGAGCCTCGTATGACCAGGTTCATACGGATGAACCTAGAGCTCGAGGGATATCAGGTCATAGAGGCCCACAACGGATTAGAGGCACTCGACAAAGCGCGCACGAATCTACCAGACCTGGCTATCCTCGATGTGATGATGCCGGAACTGGACGGCTTCGAGACTTTGGAGATGCTGCGAGAGGTTTCCAACGTCCCGGTGATCATGCTCACAGTCCGAGCTGACGAGGAAGATAAGGTACGTGGACTGGAACTAGGAGCCGACGACTATGTGACCAAACCTTTCGGTGCCCGCGAGTTCGTCAGCCGTGTCAAGGCGGTGTTGCGTCGCACTGAGAGACCGGTGACGCCAGAAGAGGCCGTTCTCCACATTGACGACCGATTGGGCATCGACTTTAACAGTCGCGAGGTCATCATTGAAGGCCAGCGCACCAAGTTGCGCCCGACCGAATTCCGCCTGCTGTATCATCTGATTGAGAATGCAGGTTGGGTGGTGCCCCACGAGACACTGTTGGCCAAGGTCTGGGGCTATGAGTATCGAGAGGAGATCCAATACCTGCGCCTATATATCACCTACCTGAGGCAGAAGATCGAACCCGACCCATCGCATCCCCGTTATATCCTGACAGAGCGAGGGGTAGGGTATCGCTTTATAGACTTTCGCAAGGAACAACCCGCTGATGCTGATTAGGTAGCGAGGAGGGCGATCATGGGGAACGTTTACAAGGTCGTGGTGACGGGCCCGTTCAATGTTGGCAAGACCGAGTTCGTCCGCACAGTGTCCGATATTCCGATCGTTACGACGGAGAAGCGAATCACGGATCATCTTGCATCTACGAAGGAGGAGACGACCGTGGCTATGGACTATGGCCACGTTAGACTGGGCGAGGACTTGTTTCACCTGTACGGGACGCCGGGACAACCCCGCTTCGACTTTATGTGGGATATTCTGTCTACCGAAATGCATGCCTTTATCTTGCTTGTAGATAGTAGTGAGCGTCAATCTCTACTGACAGCTAAGCGACTTATCCGCATCTTTAGCCGCAAGGGCAATGTCCCCTACCTTGTGATTGCAAACAAGCAAGACCTGGACAATATCCTTTCAGCTGACGAAATCGCCAGGCGACTGGGACTTGACAAAAAGGGCCCTGTCATACCCTGCGTTGCCACTGACAGGGATAGTGTACTCACCGTACTGAAGGAATTACAGGTGCTTCTGCAATCGTGAGTGAAACGGAATCGGCGCTGCGGCCACCTGTGCAACGCTGAGCAGCGCCGCGCGCCCATTCTGGCGTTAGGTCATTGCCACCCCCGCCTCCATCGCGGGGGTGTTTTTGTATCTAGTGTATTTCTAATGTTGCTCTTGCACCAATCTAATGTGATCATGCAAGAATACAAATGGTTATAGATGCCGTACTCACCACGGCACTGAAATCAGATCTCGATCTTGGAGGTGCAAGATGACAAACCTGGTACGTTGGGAACCCTTCCGTGATCTAATCAGCTTGCGGGAGGCGATGGATCAGCTGTTCGAGGAGAGCATGGTGCGTCCACGAACACGAGGTTGGGTGGTAGGCACACGAGACGAGCAACTTGGGCTGCCGCTGGATGTGTACACCACCTCAGAGGAAATCGTCATTACCGCATCGCTGCCAGGGCTTACCCCCGATGAGGTGGATATCGCCCTCGAAGGCGACACCCTGACTATTCGCGGCGAATTGCGACCACCGCTGGAAAACGTCGATTACCTGTTCCAGGAGCGAGCTTATGGCTCGTTCTCGCGCACACTGACGCTCAATGTGCCCGTACAGGCCGAGAGCGCCGAGGCGGTTTTCGAGAACGGTGTGTTGACTCTCACCCTTCCCAAGGCCGAGGAAACCAAACCCAAGATCATCAAGGTCAAGAGCAGGTAGATATTGACCACAGTGGCCGAGGGAAACAGCCAAACAGGGCAAGGTTGTGTCACCCGTACTCCCTGCACACATGTTTACCAGCCAAGGAGCGATGCCTTGCGGCATCGCTCCTTCCGCCGATACTCCCACTTTGTACATTCAGATCCTTGTCCCAGTCCAGAGGGAAGATGGAACGATGAGGCTGGGGGGACCTTCGACCGTCGTCCAGGGCTGGATCCGGTCCACGCGACACTTTGGTCCTGGGCACCCAGTCACACAAAGTCGGGCCTAACTTCTGAGATGATGTAGCGGTGCTTGCCGGCTGGCGTTAGTTCGATATCGTTCACCAACTCAACAGAGATATGCATAGGGTCGCCAAAGCGAGACCGGATCGCACGTCGAACGTCATCAAGCCATGTAGGATCAACCCGTTGCCTGCAAACTATCTTTATGTTCAGGTGCCTTTTATCAGGCTGATACACCTGGTAGCTGAACACTTCTGGCCTGGCGCGCAGCAGATAGGCAAAGAACTCGCTGTGCACAAACTGGCCCTCAGAGGTCACCAAATAATCGTTAGAGCGCCCAACGATCTCCCTGATAACCGATAGACCCCGCCCGCAGGCACAGCGCTCATCGCTACGAATGGCTACATCATCGTTCTTGTAGCGTATAAACGGCATAGCCAGGTGATTAAACGAGGTAACGACTACTTCGCCCAATTCCCCAGGTTTGGCCGCTTCTCCATCGGAAATGACCTCCATGTACCGCACGTCATCCAAGGCATGCAATGCGCCCTGCTCGCATTCATAGGCCATCGTGCCCATTTCCCGCGAGCTATAGTGGTTGACCACTGGGCAGTGAAAGACTTCCTCGATTAGATCGCGCTGAGGTTTCCACAGCTTCTCAGCCGTGGCTTCGACCAGGCGAGGTCGAATGCTGTCGATACCCTCTCCCTTCAAGAACTGGGCGAAAAGGAACAGAGCAGTGGAGTACCCTATGATAAGCCGAGGCTGCCACAATACGAGCATATCGGCAAAGGCCTCCATTTTGGGCCTGGTCAGGCTAAAGGCGTTTAGGAACCGCTGGTTCATGATCCTGGCCCGCAGCCGCCTCCGCCAGCTCCAATCGGGCATGTCGCGCTGATCGCCCCAGATCCAAGCTGTTCTCTCCCCTTCTCTTATGCCGTGCCAACGACGCATCCGGAATTCGTTAGCAGCGTTCCACCACCAGAATGAGCGACCGACGAAAAAGTGCAGAGGCTCGCCTGTGGAACCACCGGTGTGATTAGGAACCAAGTCGGCTTTGGGAAATCCCTGGGCGATCATAGAATCAAGATTGGCTCGAATGTCCTCTTTGTTGACGAAAGGCAAAGCGTGGAAATCCTCGAGGCTTTGGATGTCATCGGGATGGATACCTTCGCGTCTGTACCGTTCGCGGTAGAAGGGCACACGCTCATAGGCGTGCTTCACCAGCCCCCTCAGTCGCGCAAGCTGAAACGCCCGTAGTTCCTCCCTGGATAGCCGCTGGGTATACTCTAGCTCATTCAAATGTCGCCGGGTTTCCAAGCCACCAGGCCAGAACAGACGCATCGCACGGTAGATTGATGGATACATGTCTCCTGCCGTGATACCCTATACTCGCTCACTCTACTTCGGAAATCAAGAATCGATGCTTGCCGGTAGGTGTGGACGGCAAATGATCTACAAACTCAAACTTGACTTCCACATTCTCTCCAAGGATTCCCTTGCAGATCTGCTCTAATTCAAGCAACTTGTCCTCACTGATAGGCCCATCCGCGACAATATAGAAAACCAACAAGTCCAGGGATTTTTGGATGACCTGAAACTGCTTGACATCTCCTAAAGTGGGCATCAGCGGATCAGCAAACGCACCATACACCGTCCTTCCATCCCGGGTCTTGAACAAATCTATCATTCGCCCCTCAACCACCTCCAGCATCGGCTCTCCCCGTCCACAGATACACGAGCTTGTGCTCTTCCTTCCCCAGTCCTCTATCCTGTACCGGATCACTGGAAATCCGAAATTGGTCAGATTAGTCAGAACAAACTCGCCATCCTCTCCATCGGGGACAGGCTTTCCATCGCGTAGGACCTCAACATAGCAATTCCTGGCGGCTATGTGCAGGCCGCTATGCTGCTCACATTCGCGAGCAATCGCCCCGGTATCTATACTGGAATAGTTGTCGAACACAGGACAACCCAAAACCTCTTGGATAAACTGCCGTTGGTGATCAAACAGCGGTTCAGCCGCCACATACACTCCGCGCAACTTGATACTGTGTCCCCTCTCCTGCAAGAATTGAGCATAACGATGTGCTGCAGAAACGTAACTCCAGAGCACACCATCGGGATGTACCTCAATCTGACGTGTCAGTTTCTCCATACTCTGTTGAGTCAAGACGAAAGCGTCTGAGTCAAAGCGGTTAGCGATCCAGTTTCCCACTCGGTCTTTGAAAGGTGCTCTCCAAGAGCCTGTCCGATCGGGCACGTGTCCCCAGAGCCAGAATTGGGGTTGACCCATCCGAAAACCTGACCATTCCATACTTTGGTAGATGTAGGCGGTGTTGAAATTGCGGTAGGTTGAGTCCTTCCAAAACCACAGGGGTTCTCCGGTCGTCCCGCCTGTATGCGCCCGCGTCATACGGCTGCGTCTTGCTTCTTCGGTCGTGATGAGACGGTCATGATTCTGGCGAATGATTTCCTTGGTAAGCAAGGGGATCTTGGAAAAGCTGGTAGGATCGGCAGCAAAATCCGATGGCCGAAACCCGATATCCTTGAACAGCTCCTGGTAGTACGGCACATAAGTATAGGCATATTCCAACAGGTCCTGTATGTGCCTGTGCTGCAGGGCTGTCACCTCATCTCCGCTCAACCACTGAACTCTATTGAGTTCATCCAGCGATTCCAGGACTTGAGGCCTGGCCGCTGAGTAGATCAACCTCGTCAATCCTTGGTGTATGGAAACCATCCTCTGCCTCCGTCCAATTGAGTGACCAATCTACATAGAATAGGTAATGCGGAACACAAGACAGTGAAGTGAACCCTCATCGCTCAAACTGCTCGACCAATCGCGAAAGCGTATCGACCGAGCTGAGGCGAGAAAACAGCTGAATTACCGAATACAAGGCCGGGTTATACACATAATCATAGGCCCCAACATAGGATTCCACCTTACCTCCAAACCCTCGCTTAAAGTTATACACACCCCACAGGCCGCCCCTTCCGTCCTTAGGGACATCTTGCCCTCGCTTGACCATATCGCCAATCTCATCCGGGATTCCCCACAAGTCACAGTGTGTACACCCACGCCTCATAGCCCATCTGATCGCCTCCCATTGCAACAGATAACTGGCATACATATCGCGCCCACTGTCAGAGGTCCCGCCCCAAAAATGCATACTCCTATCGCGGAAGACAAATATCATCTTGCCAGCAACGGTTTCGCGCTGGTACTTGGCCAGTAATAGGTGTATGGAGCCGGAAGGCCAAAATGCCTTCCACGCTTGCCTGTAGAAGGCCTTATCGTGTATCGGGAAATCCTTTACCTCGCCCGTGAATTCCAGGATTCTGTAGAAATCATCGATATCTTGGCCTTCACCCCCAACTACTTCCACCCCCTCACGGGTAGCACGCCGGATGAGCTTGCGAGTCTTGCGACGCATATTGGCTAGAACAGCATGTTCACCGCTGGAGAGATCAACGATCAAGGTACTGCGTGGTTGATTGGTATGAACACTATGGTGAAATCCGCATCGCGTGAGAAGATCGTGCACGCGGTCATCGTCCAACAAGTTCGGCTCGATCTTGAGCATAATGGCCCGTTGACTGCGCGCCATTTGATGGATTGCCGACAACAACATCTCTACAATCGCCCCGTCCCCCAGATCAACGATGGGGCCCTTAGGAATGTAGGCGACTGTGAGTGGCAACACCGGCAAAGGGCGCAGCAACATCTGGGCGCCAGCAACCAGCTCACCCTCACGCTCTATGGCGATCCGATGCACTGTCCAACCCAGAGCGGCCTTAAAGTCTCCCCACTCGCAGGTTTGCATAAGATGGCCCATCGAGGAATTGCGCACAAACGCATTCCAGCGTTCTCGTCCTGATTCACTCGAGAACACGCCTAGCGTACGGTTCAAAACAGCTTACCTCCTGCTCCCAGCTAATGGAACACGTTGAAAGTGATCCACCCAAAGAAAGCGGCGATGAATCAAACAGTACTCCTCCAGATAGCCCAGGCTCCTGTGGGTAGCTAGCGCGGTTTGATTATCGGCGCGCACGTGGTTTACCGCTCGATGATACCCCTGCTTCCTGAGAGAGACGAACAGGCGAGTTACCATAGCCCTCGCGACACCCCTGCGGCGAAACTCGGGAACCGTGAGAATATCGTGTACAAGAACATCGCCGGGTTGCAACGGAATATCAACCCGATGCAGACTACGAGTCAGGTAAGGACTTGCCCAGCAGTATCCAGCCACTTGCCCATCTGACTCCGCCACAAAGCCCATACTGCCCTGAGCCAGCAGATGAGTAAACCGTTCCCCATCGGACGCGCTCGAGACAGCTTGCATCGATGGGATATCTGCCTCTTGGATTGCCCGGACGACGATGCCTGTCGTAGAGGGAGTAGGGATAGTGAGCTCCGCCAGCGAACGGGTCATGACCACATACACTCCACGACGGTAGAATGGATAGATGAGAACAGCAGCGAGTTCTTTGATTCGTCGCGATAGGCGTTTTCCACGGCCCTCTCGCCAGCTATCCTTAAGCAAAGCAGCAAAACGGTTGATATACCTAAACAACGAGCGGTGCACCCTCCATTCATCCTTCTGTATTGCCACCGGGAATGACTGCCCATATGCGCCGAAATACCTCGTATCCCCACTGACTCAACATTAGCAGTGCCGGCCGGTGGACATGGGTGTTCCGCCCAAAGCAGACAAGCTCTCCGCCGAACTTGGCTTTGAAATCACGCACTCCGTATTCTTCATCAGGCTTGCCGGCCCCACCGAAATCAAATGTACGATACCCGTTTTCGGCCCCCCACTCAAGGATGTGCCACATCAACAACTCGTTGGGCGAATAGGAACTACAAGATCGATCCATACCTCCGTACCAGCCATAGATGACATCTTTATAGAGCAACTCTGCTGATACTGCGGCAGTAGTCTGACCCACACGGGTCAGAGTGAACCGCACCATACCTCTGGGGCGCAGCAGGTCGAAAGCAGCCTCAAACAGGGAACAGTCGGCCAGAGGGACCTGGGCTGCTCGGTACGTCCGATGCAACAGGTCATAGCAGACAGACAGCCGCTCCCGCTCCTCGACCTCTTCGACAACGACCTCGCCCCGTCTGATTCCGCGCCGTATTCTCCTGCGCGTACGGCGTTCGATGCCCTGCAATATGGCTTCTGGTGAACGGTCCAGGTCGATCAGATAATTCAGGTGGTCCTCATAAGCAAAACCGTGATCACGCAGTATCGGCTGTACCGCTTCCACATCTGACAAATTGCGCAATTCGGTGAACAGCGGAATGGTGTCAGCACCTTGCGTGTACGTATGCAGCAGCAGATCCAGTGCCTGCTGTCCCTGTGCACCAGGAGCATAAAGCACACCACCATAGACAACCGACCGTGCAGTCAGGTAGCGGAACAACCCGCTCAACAAGGCGATTTGAACTGGCAGCAATAATGCAAGTATACGTCCATCGTCACCAACGGCGGCCCACAGATCCGGGCGATGTCGCTTGGTACGCGCAAAAACCTGGAACATCTCCGGGGTATGGAATACGTTACCCTGGGGATGCTCATCTACAAAGCTCCGCCATTCTTGTTCAGGCAATGTGCGTACGATAGAGATGCTCATATTAGCATGTGTCCTTTCAAGGCATGATGTGTCCAAGTGCCGACTATAAGCCGCTCAAAAAGTCATCCACGATCGTATGGATACGACACTCCGGGAGCACGTAAGGCTTGAGTTCAGTCCTCGCCCGCTCCATCGCCTCCGGCAATCGCTCCAGATCCTTGCACCAGATCAGATACCCCTCCTCCTCCAGCGCGCGCAGTATCTCCTGCTGATGTCGCTCCGGTTGACCTTTATCCTCGACAGCGACCAGGGGACGCCCATGGCGCAGGACCTCCGTCGTGATGCCAACCCCGCCGTGGGAGATGACCAGCGATGCTTGCTCATAGTAAGGGATCAGAGAGGGAGCGAGGCGGAAGTACTGGCAATTCCGAGGCTCGTATCGCCCGTGTCCGATCTGCATGATGACCTCTTCGGATAGGCTCCCGCTCAGTTCGTCCATAGCTTTGACAAGAAGGTCAAAGCCTGTCGTACCCACGGCCACGAAAATCATATCAGCCTCCCTGCATATATCGCTTTCGGATGCTTCTCCTTAAGGGACTCCCACTGAACAAAGAAGAGATGGACGATGTGGTACAGGATCCTGCCTGATCGAGAGAGCGTATAGACCCGGGAAGCGTTCTCGAGATAGATGACCTTGACCCCGAGGAGGCGACCAAGGATTGAGATGGGCACGCCGATACCAGCTGCACCGTTAAGGATCGCCCTGGGTCGCGCCCGGAGCAAGATAGCGAGCTCCCGGACAGTGCACAGGAAAAGGGGCCATGGGGCGGACAGAACGCTCTGCTGCTTCTTGTGAGGAATCGGGGCCCTGTATACCGGGCCTGGGAACTTGATTTTCCCTTCAGAGATTTGATCACTGTCGGACATTAAGTAACTGTACTCGTATTTTGGACCCAACAACTCGACCAGCCTGAGCGTATCTGCGGTATGCCCGCCGTCACCCAGAACGACTAAAACCTTCATAAGACACCTTTCTCCAAACTCAAAACTGTGATTACGACAGCCTGCCCGCGAACCCTAGCCGACGCCGGGCTCAAATTGCCGCTCAGGTGGGCACAACTCGTTGTAGACATCAATCACACGCCGAGCGATAGCCTGCGAGCTCAGCCGCGCCATCTTCTCCCGGCCTGCAGTGCGACGGCGATCGGCCAGAACACGCAAAAGCTTGTCGGCTATGTCCTCAGCATTGGGCTCTACCAGGTAGCAACCCGCGACACCTTCAATCACTTCCGCCACATCGCCAACGTCCGTCGAGACAATCGGTAGGTTGCAGGCCATTGCCTCCTTTATGACCATAGGCGACCCCTCGTAGGCAGATGCAAGCACCAGTACATCACAGGCACTCATATAGACGGGGACCACCGAATGGGGTTGCTTGGACACGACGATCAGCTCGGCCTCGGGCAGACGCTCCTGCACGAGGGCTACAGCTTCCTCAACCAGGTGGAATCGCTTCTGAGCGCGCCAATACTCTCCAGCCCATAATATCAGTGACTTGTCCTTGGGAAGTCCAAGCTGCGCCCTTGCCTCCGCAAGTGACATCGGCTCAAAATCGTCAAGGTCTATCCCACAAGGGATGACGATGACCTTTGGATCGTTCAGGGCGTCCTTTTCCCGCTGAGAAACGACGATGACTCGCTCAAACAGTGGGTGAACCAGCCGCGACAGGGTCGCCAACCAACGCAGCGGGTTGAGAATCTCGACGCCGTGAAACGTCAGGACGACGGGACGCCAGAATTGCATCCGCGCGACGATGCCCGGAAGCACATAATGGGCGTGGATGACATCATAATCGCGATTTCTCGCCAAATGAGCCCAAAAGCGGAATACTCCCCACAGGTAGTTCAGCCGACTTTCGCGACCATTGATAAAGAATACATTGACCTCGATGCCAGCCTGCCTCAGCGAGTCTACCTGATCTTTTACGAAAGTACCGAAAGCCGGCTGGTCAGGGAGAGGATACATGTTGGTGACAATCAGAGCTTTCATCAGGCATTCCTTGCAGCTCAATCCGTGGCGCCGGACACGATCCCCAACTGGCGCAAAGCCTTCTCAAACCAGCCCCACCGTAGAACTCGTGGTGATGAGGAATCGGATACCAGCGCCTCGATGAGTTCGTCGGTGATAGCGCTCTCATCAAATACTGCGATACCTCTGACCCCGGCCGCTTGGCACATCTCTATTTGATCTGCGAGTGTGTCGGCCGTTTTGGAGTCTATCTTCCCACTAGAGATGGAGAATTCCACCGATAGTCCAGGCATTATCCGCTCAAAGTGCGGCAAGGCCCGCCATTCTCTCAGATAGCGCTTTAACTGGCCGCTCTCGCCAGGGCCTAAATAGGCCATCGGCATAACATAGTCGATATACCCGCCCGCCAACCTATCAGCCCAGCTCTGTAGATGATTGGTTGACCCGCCCTGACCGGCCATCACCGCAGCCGTGATCTGCACGTCCGATCTCGCAGCCTTCAACCGCTGGTAAGCACTCTGCACCGTGGCGGGTACGTCGGCGGAACCAAAGTATTCAGCCGGGTCCACAGGACCATGCGGCGGAGGCGCAAAGTAGCGAATGTAGTCCAGGTGCACTCCGTCCACGTCATAGTTCTCTGCTATCTCTAGCACCACATCGCCGACAAACTGCCGGACCTCGGGACGGGAGAAATTGAGCCAATGAAAGCTGTCGGGGATTCCATCGACTGCAGCGACGTCCCATTCGGGATGCGCATCTCGCAGAGGACCATATGTCATCGCCAGACCAGGCGACCACCACGCTTGGGTTTTCAGTCCCCTGGCGTGCGCCTGCTCTACGACATAAGCCAGTGGATCATATTCAGATGTAACGGATGGTGACCAAGTCAACAGCGAGCTCTTGTAGTTCACCACTCCAGAGCCCACACAGAAGAGAACCGTGTCAAATCCGCCCCGGACCACGCGATCCAGCACCTCATCCGCTTCCTCCGGGGTCCCGGCAGCATCACACTGCACCCAGATGGCCCGTGATTCCAGAGGCTGCTTGGCCGAGGAGGAGCACCCCAACTCTGCAAGAACTAACCATGCAACGAGAATCAGCCGCTTAAAACTCAGATCGACTTTACCCCAATGGCCCATCGTCCAGCGAATCCATCTCGCTCCTCGCGAAATCCAAACATCCCTCAATGTCCCAAATACCTCAGGCCATAATCCCACACTGTCAAAGCGTCGATATCGCCAGTGACGGCGAGCGCGCTACGGGCCCCATCAGGCCAGCGCCCCAGCTTCACCAACGGATCGTCGCTCTCCTCAATCTTGATCAGCGGGGCGCGTCTGTTGCCCGCAACAAAGTCATGGCGATTGAGATAGATGGAATAGCCCTGCAAATCGTCACTGATCTCGACGATATAGCCCTGTTGCTGCAAAAAGCGCAGCCATTCAGGCGAGATGCCGGGAGACACACCGACAAATGGTCGGATATCGGTTCTTACCACCAGGGTCTTTGTCGCGCAGCGCTGATAGCCTTGAATCCAGGAATGCGCAGGCCCGTCCACCTCCAAGTTGCGAATCAAGAGGGTGGCTCTCTCTGGTCCTGCCACACTGAGACATAGCTTGCCATCACCCGCACCGGTCACCGTGACCGACGCCTCGGATAGTGCACGCCACCAACTAGCGATCTCCTCCATACGGGCCACCCATGCAGGTGGATCAAGCGACCGTGCTTTCGCCAACAGCGCAGAGAGGGCAGAAGCGCACAGGACAGCTCGCTCCGGGTGTAGCTGGAGCGTGAACAACTCGCCGCGCCGGTACGTCTCCCCCAATATGCGGGACCAGGCTCTCTCCACGAGCCCGGTGTCGTCTCCACCCAGCCGATCGAGGAGCATCTCATCGTCGGGCAATGAGACCGGTATCTCGACCATCCCATCCTGTAGATAGGGCACGGACGGCCATTCCTCCGCACTCCAGGGTGTGTAGAGTGCCAGGGCCCGTATATAGGCCGCCTGCGCTGCTGAAGGGAACGTTTTTCCGTCGAGCACATCCCACAGTATGGACTGGTTGCTGACATATGCAAGGCCAATCTCCCCGGCCGCCGTGCGCAGACTCTCGTTAAACCGAAGATAGGGTGATCGGAAACCAGCGACGGGAATCCCTGCCGCCGCGAAGACCTCCCGTGCACGACGCAGTTCGACCACTTGCTCCTCCAACGTGAGTTGCGAGTGATCCACGTGGCGATACCCATGGATAGCAAACTCTATGCCCTGATCGACGTATTTCCGCAGCATCTCTGCGGCCTCGCTGTTGCGCCGGACAGTTACCGCTGTGATGGGAAAAGTTGCCCCACACTCAAAATCTCGCAGCACCCGGCTTAACTGATCCAATGCCTGCATCATCTTGGATGGCGTCAGGCCATACCTCTTGAGTATGCTCTGGCCTCGCGTCAGGTACTTTCGCAAGCCCTTGGACCGTATGGAGAATACAACTGACTTCATATTGCATTCCACATTCCGTAGCAGAGATCCTTCCAGGCCTGTACCGTGCAACTCCGCAGGTAACCCCACTCGGCCTGATTCTCAGCTTGGCGTGCCTCAAGTTGACTCACTTTTCCAAGCCAGCGACGAGCCTCCTGCAGTACCTCCTCACCGCTCCCCAGGAACATCAACGGCACGACAGAGAAGACAACCTGGTACGCTGGGTACGTGGCATCGGCGATGAGGCCCAGCGGCGGGCGGCGCCCGGCGCGCAGAAACCTAGGGCGAGGAACAAGTTCTGAGAAAGCGGAGCCGGCAGAGGTCGCAACCGGCTTTTGCCCAGCTTGTTTTTCACCCGAAGCTGGCTCAAGTAGCGCGCAGGGAACTCAGCATAGCTGTGAAACGAGATGTCCAGGTACTTCTCGACCACGTAACGGAGCGTAGCGTCGCAGGCCTGCTGCACTTGCTGCCAGATCAGTGGCATAGGCTCAGAGTACAGAGCGAGGGAAGGACGCAGCTTGAAGTCAATCGCGCGGTGTACTAGGCGAGGCAGATGGTCCGCGCGCTCCAAGACAGGATCCAGTTCAGGTACCAGGTCGATGAAGCGCCGCCCCCTTTCCGCATAGGAGGAATGGTATCGACCGTGGACGATCAGCAGCGCCTCAGCGCAGGACAACACCGTCTTGTTGATCCAATATGCGGTTTCCCAATCCCTGTTCAGCCGCGACACATGATCCAGCGACTCGGCCATGCGATTCAGCATGAGCCGGAGACCGTCCCAGGTGTCCAACATGCTGGGATCGATCGCTGCACCCTGGTTCAGTAGGGGCTTGCCATAGAGAGTGAGCCCCCCACTGTACAACTCGTACGCGGCAATGGTGGGCCGGGCGATGCCCCCGATGGGTAGATTCCCCATACCATGGCGCTCCATATTATAGGGATGAACCCTGGAGATGCTTGTCTCCACTCCTAACTGAGCCGTCATCTCTCGGGCAACGGTCCGCAGCCAGCGGCGATGTCCGTAATGTGGCGTGACCGCCACCAACTCATAATCGCTGAGGAAACGCAAGCTGTCTCTTTCGACCACCACGCTGCCCTCACCCTGGCTGAAACTGCCACGCAGGATGATGGCCCGTGGTTCGATGCGAGACCTGATCGCCGTGACAATCTGCCGCAAGTGATCTTCTACTGTCTCATCCACTATGGGATCGTCCAAGACCGTGTACTTACCCATGTCACATCATTCCCGTTCCCACAGCAACTGTCCATCCACATAGTCCGGAATAGATAAGCCCAGCGAATCCAGCAGCGTGGGCAATACATCTACCAATTCCACGTGAGCTCCCTC
>Ga0180437_10002140_pt1 | contig 32265 bp, 19 predicted proteins | sample SS_ome_4_FD_132410 | JGI IMG/M metagenome (GOLD analysis project Ga0180437, IMG submission 132410) | Hypersaline lake sediment archaeal communities from the Salton Sea, California, USA - SS_3_D_1 metaG | ecosystem: Environmental > Aquatic > Non-marine Saline and Alkaline > Hypersaline >... | reverse complement strand
TCATGACCGAACAGCTCGCTCTCGAGAAGCGTATCGGGCAGGGCAGCACAGTTGACCTTGATAAACGGCTTGTCTTTTCTGGGGCTTAACTGATGGATGGCATTGGCCACCACCTCCTTACCGCATCCCGTCTCACCCTGTATCAATACGGTGGATTCCAGAGGCCCCACCATCTCCACCAAGTCCCGTACTTTTTCAGATTTGGCACTCTTGCCTATGATGTTGCTGGAAACGGCACTCTTGGTCAGTTCTTCCCTGAGGAACCGGTTCTCGTTCAACAGTTTCTGATGCTCAAACACCCGGTCGATAACGATGTCGAGTTCTTCCAGCTCCACGGGTTTCGTGATGTAGTCGAACGCACCCTTCTTCATGGCATCCACGGCACTGGACACCGATCCGTAAGCCGTGATGATAATCACTTCCGTAGCGGGTACCATTTTCTTCACCCGTGTGAGCAGTTCCAGGCCATCCATGCCCTGCATTTTTAGATCACTGATGATCAGATGAAATTGTTTCTTGTCCAGTGCCTCCAGAGCAGCCAGTCCGTTTTCCGCACTCGTCACATTGCACCCTTTCCGTTTCAGGACATCTTCCACAAATCGGCGAAGTATGGGGTCATCCTCGACCACCAGTATTTTTCGTTCCGTCATTTTGGGCATCGCTCCTTAACTAAGAGGTAAAAGAATGGTTACAGTCGTTCCCATGCCTTCTTCACTCTCCACAAAAATGTCACCACGTTGAAGAGAGATAAAATTCCGGGCCATGGAGAGTCCCAGGCCCAATCCCTTCTCTCGCGTGGTATAGAAAGGCGTAAACAACTCCTGGAGCACATCTTTCGACATGCCCTCTCCCGAATCGGCGATGATGATAGACACCACATTTTCACCGCGCTTTTGAAAGGATACGCCGCGAGTTAGTTCCACACGAATCACACCGCCCATCTTCATGGCCTTGACCGCATTATCCAGCACGGCCAGAAGGCTCTGCTCCAGCAGAATGGGATCGATCCTCACGCGAATCGGTTGATTTTCCTTATCCAGGTTCATCGCCAGTTGAATCGACTTTTCCTTGAGTTCTGTGCTGCCCTGGAAAAAAGTGAGTACGTCTGCGAGAAAACGGGATAGATCGACCTCTTCAAAATGAGGTTTAACAGGCCGGGTAAACAGCTGAAAGTTGGCCACGATCTCGTCCAGACGTAGAATAGACTTCAAGATATGGTCAACCATTTTCTTCCGAGGGTCGTCCTTTTCCAGGGATTCTGCAATCAGATCCACATAACCGCGAATACCGCCCAGAGGATTCCGTATCTCGTGAGCCATCAAACAGGCCATTTGACTTAGGGCAGACTGGGTCTTGATTTTCTGCATTTCTTCTTCGAGCCGTTTGATGTGAGTCAGGTTGCTGAGCACTTCAACGGCACCCAGAGTCCGATTCTGGCTATCAGACACCAGGGAGGTGCTGTACCGAACCGGAACGGACGTGCCCGACTTGGTCTGTATCTCCTTTTCCTCCAGAAGAAGGGGCAAACCCTCCGCTAAGGTAAAGAGGGGGGAAAAACGTTGACTGACTTTGTTTCCGAAAACCTGGGTATAGGTTTTGCCCAGCACATCCTGATTGGTGAAGCCTGTCAATTTCTCTGCGCCCCCGTTGAACAGTACAATCCTGCCCGATGTATCGACGACGATCACGCCATCGGTCATGCTGTTAAGGATGGAGTCGAAAAACCACCGCAGACGATTGACTTCGTAGAAATTTTCTTCTAACTTTTTATTCTTCTCGGAAATTTGGACATTCAGTTCCTTAATCCGTTCTTTCAACTCTTGATACGAAGATCCCAAGCCTTCTACAGAAGCGTTGAAGGAGTCGAATGCATCGGCTAACGGGCTGGCTTGCCTGTTTTGTTTCTTACGGGGATGCGTCATCGTGAGGTACCTTTCCACCCATAGACATCAGTTGTTTCCGTTTTGCTTCGAATTCATCCTCAGTAATCAATCCTTCCTCTTTGAGAAGGGCAAGCTTGTGAACTCTATCCTCCAGGGTCGTTTCCTTGTTATGTAAACTCTGAAACCGATAAGCAGCATTTCCCCAGGAATGCCCCGGCTGCTGATCACCCGCCTCCAGTGTTGTGACGAGGTGGGATTGTCGAATCAACGATTGATACTTATCGAGTTGTCTCCTTGCTTCCCCGAGTTCTTCTTTGAGTTTTTTGTTCTCGCACAGGATTTGTTTATTCTCCAAGCAACGATTCAGAACCTCGTGGAGCTGTTCCAGCCGGAAAGGCTTGACCAGATAATCCTGAATCCCTTTCTTCAAAGCCGCCAGAGCCGTCTCCAAACTCGGATGTCCGGTCATCAGGATGGTGATGATTTCTGGATCCACGGCCTTGAGTTCATCCACCAGTTCTATCCCGGTCATCTCCGAGAGCAGAATATCGATGACGACAATCTGATAAGACGCCTTCCCCATCTCCTGCTTTGCTTCGATACCCGACTCGACCGCCCGGACATTATATCCCTGCTGCGTGAAGTATCGAACCAGCAGGTCCCGGAGGAAGGGATCGTCATCCACAATCAGGATGCTAACCTTGTCATTCTCGTTTTGTTCTGGACTATGCATTCTCGTCTACATCGAACTGGATCGTGATTTTCTCTCCACACCGGCAGATGACCTCCACACCTTCGACGATCATTCCGTTTCTCAGAGGCTTGACCAACGGTTCAGCCAAAGCCATATTCTTGGGAGAAACCTCTTTTTGTTCCGGGGAGAAGTTAGCCTCCCCCGCTTTGATGATCCTCCGGCGCCTGGCAAGATGATTCTGTGTACCAGTCACATGCCAATCGGACACGGATGCATCTGAATTCCGTGCCGTTGATGTATCGCCCTGTTTAATGACTTCTGCCATGTATCCCCTCAGTTACTTTGATAGGTAGGTAATGGATGTATTAACGTTCTCGCTTTTTTTTAGGACCGACTCCAATAAGGCTTTGATTTGTGCAAAGGAAAAAGGTTTGGAAATATACCCGTCGGCTGAACTTTGTGACGCCTTAGCCTCGGTGTGAATGGAATGGTATCCCGTAATCAAGATGACAGGAAGACTGGGATTGTCCTTTTTAATGTACTTCATCAATGCCCAACCATCCATCTTCGGCATACGAAGGTCGGTTATCACAAGGTCGATATCCATGTGGCTCAGAATTTTCATAGCCTCTAGTCCGTCATGGGCGCTGACGACATGGTAATCGAGTTTTGTGAGCATCCTTTGGAGAACGGCACACAGGACGGGTTCATCGTCGACGACCAGAATGCATTTCCCGACTCTATTTTCTCTGGGAAGAATATCCACAGCCGTCCACTCCTCCTGTGTTCCATCATCACTGATGCTGTATTCGACATCCTCCTCTTGTTCAAACCGGTACAACAAACGGTCATCCTGGTAGCACTCGACACGCAAGCGTCCCTGGTCTAACTTTTTTTCCGTTCGAATTTCGACCTGTAACTTGGAGAGCAACGCCTGCCTCTGGTTTTTGCTGACCATGTAGAGAATGTCTCGGGTTAGTTCATCGATAAACACATCCTCCGTAGTCTCCCTGGCTTTTCTGTCGTAGGGATTGAGTAGAAGGACAAACCGATTCGGATGCAGGCCTTTTCGCTCTTTTTCCGAACGACATATATGCCAAGCCGATTTTAAGGCATCTAAAATTCGTACGTACGGTATCGAAGAAGGTGCGGTGAAATCTTCTTTTAAACGCTTGACCATAGACGTTCTCCATTCATCGAGAGACAATCAGTAAGCAATAGAAAGTTTAATCGACTTATCATCGACCAGATGAACCTTTTCCACGTAGGGCTGCATGCGTTTGCCATTCCCATCGTACAGGAGGATGATTTCGATTTCGCGGGAATCTTTCGTGTCCGATTTGGCCACGACACCCTGTGCCCCCATCAGGTTGGCGTCCGAATGTCTTTTGATAACGACATTCGATCCCACAGGATACAACGTAACCAGATTGCTCAATACACGGACAATATCCGAATTTAAACCCGTTCCTGCCTCCCGATTCAACTCTTTAAGAGCCTCCTCCGGCGTAAACCGATGCTGAAAGTAATTTCCCGATACGAGATTATCGAACACATTGGCCACAGCCACAATCTCCGCAAACCGAAAGATCCGATTGGCTTCGTGATAAGGAGAACGAAGCGGTTTGTTATTCTTGCCCTTCAAACCGAAGGGGTATCCGTTTCCATCCTGACGCTCATGATGCTGGACGATGATTTGCCTCTCTGCTTCTGAGATGGATCTCGCTTCACTCAGCAACCGCTCGCCCAGGAGAGGATGTTTCTGGACCTCCTCTTGATCGTCAGGGTCCAGCTCCCAATAGCGTTTCTCATAAATGCCGGGAAGCACAGTCTTACCCACATCGTGGAGCAGAGCGCCCATGCCCAGAACATTCTGCTCGGAATCGACGAACCCGTATTCACTCCCGATGAGAAGAGAAATCACCGTCACGTTCAGAACATGATTGTGAATGGCGTTGGTTCTGGAAACCCCGGAAATCGTGTCGTACCCTTCGACCTTACCGATGATGAACAAATCTTCGATAATGTCCCGCACGCTCTCTCTCAACAGCGATGATTTGGGCAAAGGAAAGCTGAGCATGCCCATTTCCATGATGTCCACGGATTTCCGGTCTCTCTTCTTGGATAGTTCTTTAATATAACTGCAAATCTTTTCGTAATAACGAGATACGGCCTGTAATGCATTGTCCCATGTTTCATCCGACAACACATTTTCAGGTACAATCTCCTCGGTTCCTTCTTCCTCGATATACACGAACGAATAGCCCATGGATTGCAGTTTTGTGATGAGGGGAGCCGAGAACGCTGCTTTCGCGCCTAAAAGGAGCGTGCGTTTACCTCCATAATAGGCATGAAGGGGCTGGCCCAGTACCATCCCTGGCTTTATATCGGCAATAGAGCATTGTCTCAAATTGTCCTCTCAATCTCGAGTGATTCAGGGTTGCGTTGTTGAACGCCCAAACACGAGAATGTAAATGAGCGTTTTCTCTCTTGCAAAAATAGAACCAAATTACCCATCTTGGTCCAAATTTTTAAATTCTTAATGTCTGCAAAGATTCATAAAAAACACCACGGATGAAAATTCCTTCCTAACTCCAAATAATAATAAGTAGATAGTTTGCATGTAGCATCCGAACTGATTCCTCTGTACATCGATCATTTTCTACCAAGGCTTCCGTTGAGTATGTCATGGCCATCACAAAATGCAAGTAAATATTACATTGAAATAGATAAAAAAGTAACACTTAAAGGATAAATATTCTCCGGTTGCCCATAATACTAAGAATTAACGACTTAATCAAGTAATATTTAGAATAATAGTGAATTATGCACAGAAGAAATCCTCTTATCCTCTGACGGCATGACTATTGCATATAGGGACTCGGACCATTCGACGATGAAACCGGCCGTCCAAGACAGAACGCTATTGACAAAGGTACTCCATGAATGGAAACGAATGCTTCACCGAAGATACGACACTGACAGAAGAATGTCCATTTCCCGCCATCGTCAAGGATGAGAAAAAACGGGTACCCCGAGGCAGAGCGATTTCACGAAATCAGAATTTCATCTTGAACAACATCGGCATACTGGCCTCGTCTGTGTTCCGGACCTCCCTGGCCATACAGCGATACGCGACCATAATCGAGGAACAACAGAACCGGCTCAACGCCATCATGGCGGGTATTGAGGATGGATTACTTCTATTGGAACACGACGGAGCGCCCATCGTCCAGAACGACATCGGTAAGAAATACATCAACCAATTGTGCCGTTGTGATGGTATCGGCAAAAAATGTTTGATTCATGATACCCTTAAACGTTTTGTTCGGGGATCATCCGATAAACTGACCCGCAATGCAACCCGAGACGGTCGGACGTATCGTCTGACATTCAAGCGGATCGAGCAGGCAAACGCACCCGACCGCGTTTCTCTTCGTATTCTTTCATCCAGTAACGGGAAACACAAGCGTCAAGATCCACTGGAGCCGCACGGTCATTCCATCGTCCGGGAGATGGCAGCCGCCATTGCCCACGAAATCAACAATCCCCTCACACCCATCATGGGTCTTTCCAGCCCGTCCCTCTACGACAACACGGATCCCAACGGACTGGAAGAGGAGCTTAAAACGATTCATCGCGCCGGAGGCAGGATCGCCAGCATCATCCATCTTCTATTACATTTTGATGAAGTGTACCAATGGAAAACGGCAGGAACTGTCCGGCTCAACACGATGATTCGGGATATCGCAGAACAGGCAAGGAGGGAAATCAAGGGGAAGAAAGTTCATCTTAAAACGCGTTTGGCTACAAGCGCACCGGACGTTTACGGCAATGAAGCACAACTCCGTCAGATGGTGAATCTCTTGATTCGTAGCATCGTTCGTAACACCATAGATACCGAGCTCGAATCCCGAATCGTCATTTCGACGGGAGTTTCTGCCGACTCGGCTGTATTAAGGATCAACTATACCAACGCCGATCTGTACCGGAGTATATCCACAGACCGGAGAGCAACTTCCAGCACGGTTATCGAAGCCTTCAGAGATCTCCACCTGCTGTTGGCCGAAATGCTTGCCCGGTCGATCCAATTGAAAATTCGTTATACAAATTCAGCGGATAAACATGGCGGGACTATTACGATACACTTTCCTGAATGGTCCGCCCTTGTGTCCTCCTGAGAACAACTCAGCCGGATATCATCTTTTCCATCACACTCTTGAACCGATCCAGCGAAAACGGTTTCTTCATCACTTCTACAAGGGAGGGTTTCTTCGTCTCCTGCGCCAGCCAATCCCGAAACTCTGGATTCTCAAAATAACCCGAAATGTATATGACCCGTTGTGTCGGATTGGAACGGCGTATCTGTGCCATCATCTCCGATCCGGTCAAACCGGGTATACATAGGTCGGACACAACAACGTGGGGCTTGATTTTTTCGTAAAGCTTAAGGCCTTTTTCTCCATCATTGGTGCCAAATGCTTCGATTCCCATCGTGTGGCATACATGGGTGAGTATGTCCACCATACTGTCTGAATCGTCTACGATGAGCACACGATGCCGGGACGACCACGTCTTCTTTTTCGCATGGGGTACCTGGATGGTCACGGCGGTACCCTCTCCCATTTTGCTGGCGATCTCTATCGTGCCACCGTACTGGTGCATAAAATAATTGGCCGTGCTGAGTCCCAGTCCCGTACCGTAGGGTTCGTTTCCCCTTTTTTCCGTGCTCGTGGGCTTGGTCGTGAAAAAAACATCGAAGACCTTATCCTGAACGTCTTCAGGAATGCCGCATCCGGTATCGACGACCTCGATGAAAATGTATCGATCATCGTGCCTTGTCCGAACGGTTAACTGCTTATTTGAAGATTCGTGCATGGCATCCAGGGCGTTCTGAATCACATTCATGATGGTTTGACTGAAATGTGCATAGACGCCCCGGATAAGGGGCAGGTCATCATCGTATTCGACGATGCTCTTGACACGATGCTTATAGAACATATTTGCGGACAAGAATTCCAGTTCGATCCTGAGGAGATCGTTGAGATTCAGTATTTTTTCCTTGGATTCATGCCCTTTTCGACTCTTGAGCATCAGATTATTGATGATGGACTCCATGACATCCACTTCATTGACAATCATGTCCAGCTCGTACAGCGTCTCATGATCCATTTTCAGAAGCTGAGCATACCCTTTGATGCCACTCAGGGGTGTTTTTAAATTGTGTGCAAGGCCCGAGGCTAAGAGCCCGATCTGTTCCAGCTTTTGGGATTCCAGAAGTTGCGATTGACTCTTGGCAAGATCGTCCAGGGTTCTCTTTAGCTCCAGGTTGGCCCGGGTGATGCTGTTGTGCAGTTGGAGTGCCTCGTTCTCGGCTTTTCGGCGGTCGGTAATATCTTCCAGAGAAACCACACACCACCTTTTTCCTATCGTCTCCAGAGGTACGACATTAACCCGAAACGTGAATGGCAATCCTCCTTTATCCTCTCGTGTCATCTCCTCTTCAACATCCAGGACCGTCTCCCCGACCTTCAAACACCGTGTAATGCTTTCATTTATCTGGCACTTACGGGCATGATTCCCGAAACCGCATCCCCTTTTTGTCAAAAACCGGTTTGGACAATCCAGCGCATCCCCCACTTTCTTCCCCATGATATCCTTCTCCCGTCGCCCCAGCGCTTTCAGTCCCGATCGATTTATCCGGCGAATGCGTTTTCTTTCGTCCAGGACGATGAGAATCGCATGTACCGTATCGAATACGCTCTGAAGTTCCTCGGCCCTTTCCACTAACCGTCGTTCGGCCTCCTTACGTCGTGTTACATCGTGCATGACGGCCAGAATCGTCTTGTCGTATCCGTACTGATCCCTGAGTAACGTCAGATTCATTTCCGCAAAGAGATGTTTTCGGGTCTTTGAAACGAGCAAGCATTCCAGAGGGTATTTACGCCTGCCGCCTTTCATGAGTGTTCTGAATCTACTAATGATGTCCTTCCAGTACGCTTCATCGAAGATGTCTTGGAATGATTTGGAGACGATGACATCGTAGGGATAGCCGCTCATCTGAAGAAGTTGAGGATTTGCATCGAGAATTTCGCCTTTAGGATTAAAAACAGCAATGGCATCGTTGGTCGCATCGAAGAAGGCCTGGTAGCGACGTGCGAACATAATGACAGGATCTTGGATACCCGAGGATGGACGCATTTTCTCCTGCTTCTTCCGTGTATGCTTCGATGGACCGGAGGTTTTTTTCATCGGGTATCCTCTGTCAGACTGTGTACGAATAATCGCATAAAAAAAGCCTTCGCTTAAGGTATTTAATCTTTAGGGATTGACGTACTATGTTGTTCCAAGACTTCGATCAACGATGGAATTCCGATGGATTTCGTTAAGACCTTATAACCCTTCAGGTCTGAAGGATAGGTATGCGCAGACAGGATGATGACTCGGATGGAGGGATACTTGGCGGATATCTGGTCGGCCAGCCAAAAACCGTCCAAACCCGGCATTCGGGCATCTATAAGGATACGTGAGATGGGATTTTTCGCATTCTGATTCGACTGAAGAAATTCCAGTGCCTCCATCCCGCTGTTCGCTTCATAAACGCGACAGCCATTTGTCTCAAGACCAATAGCCAGTGATCTACGAAAATGCGTATCATCGTCTACCAGTAGAACATGCATTATTTCCACTCCTCTTCCAACGAATTTGTGATTGTCCTCTTCCCTTTAAAAAAATCGTTTATGGGGCCCCCGGATTCATCTGTGCATCGATCTCACTCATGATTTCTTCGACCTTAAAAGGTTTTCTTAAAAAAGGACAGCCGTCCAACTCTTCGGGCAAATCGAACGCTGAAATGACCAGGACTGGCATGGCAGGATACTTTTTTTTCAGAAGCGATACAAACTCGCCGCCTTCCATTTCAGGCATTCGCACATCGGTAATCACGATATCGGGGAAATTTTCCTTGGTATGGTGTTGATTTAAGTAGGTGAACGCCTGGGTGGCTCGCTCTACTTCAGTCACGGAGTAACCCTCGAACTCCAACTGAATCACGAGCGATCGACGGAAATTGAGATCGTCATCCACAAGCAATATGTGCTGCATCGACCATGCACCTCAGACTATTCGTGGAGAATGTAAGAAATCATGATCAATTTTTATACCAAACGTGTGAAAATAAATATATTTTTTCAAGAATCTCCCTTAACTTGTTGATTCTATGATTGTAATGGAAAAACATGTGCGTGTACGAATCCATGATGAATCACCGTGAACATTGCAATGTGTGTTCTGGATCTGACACCCGGTACGGAGTTAAGGGCGTCTTTCTGAAATATGATAGGATTTTAGACGAGAAATGAGCGTGGTGCGCGAAATGTTTAAAATTTCAGCGGCCTTCTTCTTGTTGCCATCTGTCTTTTCCAGGATGGACAAGATATACCTTCGCTCTACCTCTTCCAACGAAGCATCCATCTCGAATATCGAATCATCCGACTTATCTTCCACTCCTTGCAATTTCGGGGGGAGATCTTCTACTTGAATCTCATCGGTCTTCGCTACAATCAACGCGTGCTCGATGGTGTTTTCCAGTTCGCGGGCATTGCCGGGCCAGGAATTCTTTAAAAACAGTTCATGCACCCGGGGATGAAGGCGGGCCACGGGCTTCTCCATCTTTTTGGAATAGGTATCCAAGAAATGTTGGGTCAATGCGGGAATATCCTCCTTCCTCTCTCTCAAAGGGGGAATATCGATAACCGCCACCGACAATCTGTAATAGAGATCTTCGCGAAACGCCTTGTTCTGGATATGCCCTTTTAAGTCCCGATTGGTCGCAGCCAATACCCTCACATCGCTGTAACGCTCAGCGACTTCGCCAACACGACGGAAATGCCCGTTATCCAAGAATCGCAACAGCCTGACTTGAAGGGCCGGCGGTGATTCGCCGATCTCGTCCAGGAATAGGGTGCCACCGTTGGCCTCTTCGATGAGTCCGCGCTTGTTCGACGCTGCTCCTGTGAACGAACCCTTGCAATGCCCAAAGAGCTCACTGTCCAGGAGTGTTTCTGGAAAGGCGCCGCAGTTGATGGGAATGAACGGCTTATTACTCCGTCCGCTTAAATGATGAATGGCCATGGCGACCAGCTCTTTCCCCACACCGCTATCTCCCTGTATCAGCACGGGCACAGACCAGTTGGCAACCTGCGCAACCTGGTGCATGACCTGGCGCATCCCAGGACTGACGGCCACGATGTCATCGAAGGGGTAGTGATCCGCAAGAACGGTTTTCAGGTGTTTGACCGTCTGCTTCAGTTCCATCTGATCCAAACAATTCTTTAGCACCATCTCCAGTTGGTCATTGGAAAAAGGCTTGACGATGAAATCGTAGGCACCCTGCCGCATCGCCTCCACGGCCTTGGCGATGGTGCCGTGAGCGCTCATCAGCAGAACCTCGGTCTGCGGACTCAATTCCTTGGCCTTCTGAAGCACTTGGATGCCATCCATTTTTTCCATGACCAGATCGGTCATCAGCACGTCATAGATCTCCTTGGTCAATCGCTCTACGGCTTCCATGCCACTGGCTGCCTCGGCCGTGGCATGTCCCCATTCCTCCAATGTGATGCATAAGCTTCGCCGGAGACTCTTTTCATCATCAACGACTAATATGTTAGCCATCCCTCTCCCTTTCTACTGGAATATCAACGACTACAGTGGTGCCCGCGCCTTCCTCGCTGTTGACCTGAATCTGACCCTTGTGGGACTCGACAATTTGTTTGACGATATGCATTCCCAATCCAATACCTCGGACCTTGGTGGAAAAATAGGGTTCAAAGATGTGCTGAATATTCCCTTCCAGGATTCCGGAACCGTTGTCTCTCACCGACAGACGAACATACTTGTTCGACTTTCTTCCCCGACACTGGAGCGAAACCTCGACAACACCCCCTTCTTGAACAGCCTGCAGGCCATTCTTGATCAAGTTCAGCACCATCTGCTCCATGGCATCGGAATCCAGCCATATCAGCGGCAGTTCCTTGGGAAACCGCTTGACAATTTTTCGTCCCCACATCAGCTCAAAATCTTGATCCATGATGAAAATCGCCTTCTTCACGACCTCCCGCATATCACCCATGACGAATTTTAAATGTCTGGGTTTTGAGAACTCCCGTAATTGATCTACCGAACGATTCAGCCGTTCCGTTTCCCAACCGATGATGTCCATCAATTCCTTCATGCGTCCTTCCAGATACACGCGTTTCTGAAGCACCTGAATCGCATTGGTGATTGCCGCCAGGGGATTCCCGATTTCATGAACCACGTTGCTGGCCAGGGCGCCCAGACCGGCCAACTTTTCCGATTCCACCAGTTTGTCCTGCGTGATCCGCAGCTGATCCAGGGTTCGATGGGTCTCTTCATACAGTCGGGCATTCTTCGCTGCCATGCCAATGTGGCCACCGATGCTCGTGAAAAAATCGTAATCGATTTCTGCCGGTAAATACTTGTCTTTTCCGAACAGAAATAGCGAGCCCGCGACGCGCTTTCCGATCTTGATGGGTACCACAAGAGACTGCATGAAGGGCATTCCTTTTTTCTTCGGTGGGCCCTCACGATCTGTCCGGTTCAGCAGCTCATCGACAGCAAACCGTTTCGTCTTTCCCTTGGATAGAAATTGACGGAACGGAGAAGATTCCTCCGTGTGAAGCTGAGAGAGAAGATTCACAACCCGGTAAGACAGCCCCTGGTAGATCTCCAATTCGAGAGACGACGCCTCATCGTCAAAAAGAAACAACGCGCCCGCCGAAAATTCAGCGAGTTGTATGACTTCGTGTAAGGCTTTGTTCAGGATGACATCCAGGTCCAACGTCCCACTCACGGCCTGGGAGATGACATTCAAGGAATTCAATTGAACATTGCGTTTCTGGAGTGCTCGTTCTGCTTCCTTCCGGCGGGTAATATCAGTAAATGTGGTAAAAACAGACTTTGGGCTTTTCTCGGTTCCGATAAAAACAGGTGTCGTATTGACCAGAACCCACCTTTTCTTCTCATCGGGCATGAGAATGCCCAACACGATATTGGATGCCGGCTTCCCCGTTTTCAGAGAAATCACGACAGGATGCTTCTCTTTGGGTAGTGGCGAGCCGTCCTCCTGTATCGTCCGCCAATACGGGTCCAATGCGTTGCGTCCCAGCATCGCCTCTCGTTTCATCCCCAATATCTCTTCAGCAGCCGGATTGCATTCGATGATACAGCGACGCTCGTCATAATAAACGACACCTTGTGCCATCGTCTCAAAAAGGCCACGATACCGTTCCTCGCTCATCCGCAACGCGGCCTCTGCCTTCTTGCGTTCTGTAATATCAATCCCCATAGCAAAGAAGAAGTCAAAACCGCCATCTTTCTTCAGCACTGGACGGCCATGCCACTCCACCAGAAGCTGCCCACGGCTCTTCGTCAGCACATGGCTCTCGTGCAATGTGTTTTCCCTTGAGCCAACAAGCCTCTCATGGATCTTCAACACTTTTTCACGATCATTCTCAGGGATGAACGTCGATACATAGTCTTTTCCGTCCACCTCCTCCCATTCGTAGCCCAGGGCCTTTAACATCGCATCATTCATCATCAGTGACTTGCCATCCTCATCCACAGCCACATAAAAAGCCGGGGAGGCTTGCATCAACGTACTGATAAAATCCTTTTCTCTTTGCAGTTGCTCCTCGGCACGCTTACGCTCCGTAATATCCTTGAAAACGATGACCACACCGATGACATCTCCTCGGTCCCCCCGAATGGGGGCCCCGCTTTCATCGATGGGAATCCTTTGACCATTCTTGGCAACCAAAACAGGATGGTCAAACAAATCCATGATGTTGCCCTCTCGCAATATCCGGGTTACGGGACTCCAGATGGATTTGCCTGTCCTGCCGTTTACTGTCACGAAAACATCCTTGAGCGGTTTCCCCACTACATCTCCGTGGCTCCATCCCGTCAGTCTCTCTGCCACCTCATTCATGAAAGTGACATGACCCTTTTTATCGGTCGTAATCACGCCTTCACCAATGCTTTTCAACGTGGTGGAGAACCATGTCTCACTCTCTCTCAGTCTTTTCTCCATCGTGTGCTTATAAAGGGCCGTTTCGATGGTACTGTGCAGTTCCCGATCGTTGAAAGGTTTTAGAATATACCCGAAAGGCTCGGTCACCTTGGCCTTATCCAGTGTATTATCATCGGCATACGCCGTTAGATAGACAACGGGTATGTTGAACAAAGAACGGATCTCTTCAGCCGTTTCTATACCATTCATATCGCCCCTGAGGACGATATCCATCAAAACCAGATCGGGCGGGTTTTGCTTGACCTGTTCCAGAGCTTCTTTGCCCGACGCCACGACTCCCGAAGCAACATAGCCGATTGCACTGATACTTCGCCGTATATCTTCCGCCACGACGCGTTCATCCTCAACCACCAGTATCTTTATCTTTTTCATTCAGACAATCCTTGACTGTAAGAATCCGAATTAGGCACAGTTCTATTCAGAGTCTATGAACGACGGAAACAATGCACGTCATTCCCAGCGGTTAGTCAACCACATCAGGAATGAAAAAAAGGAATCCAGGGAAGAGAGTATAAACTTCTCTTCGCGATTCAATCCCGGATTCCCGCTTCTTACATGCGTGGATGATATTCATTCGAATGATGCTGTTAAGCGACCATCCATATAAAAATATGGTCAAATAATCCTATGAGAAGAATTCTACAAAGTCAAGATAAATATAGGGAAAGAAGAGGGGCAATGCAAGAAAAATATAGCGAACCAAAGAAGACGGACATTCGACATTCGATTTGCAGAGGGGGAGTCAGTACTCATTGATGGAATAATATCCTAACCACGTGACCATGGAAAAGGATCGATGGATACCGATTTTTTCAGTAAGGTTGTGACGATGTGATACGTTAATGTGTGCGATAAATTCGTCTAATCATCCGATGTACCCATAAAAAAACCCCGCACTAGCGAGGACAAAACGTAGTAGCGGGGGGAGGATTCGAACCTCCGACCTCAGGGTTATGAGCCCTGCGAGCTACCAACTGCTCCACCCCGCGATGATTGTCATTTTAATATACGTAATTTTCGAAAAATGTCAAGACCTTTTTTCCTCGTCAAAATTAACCGAAACAATCTTTGAAACACCTTCCTCTTCCATCGTAACTCCGTAAAGTGCTTGAGCGACGCGCATCGTCATTTTATTGTGAGTGACGATGATGAATTGCGTTTTTTCCGCATATTCGGAGAGTACGCGTGTGAATCTCTCTACATTAGCATCATCCAAGGGCGCGTCGATTTCGTCCAGAATACAGAATGGACTCGGTTTCACCAGATAAAGCGAAAAGAGGAGCGATATGGCGGTTAGAGCCCGTTCTCCTCCTGAAAGAAGGTCGAGATCACGGAAATGTTTTCCGGCCGGACGGGCGATGATCTCAATCTGGGCTTCCAAGGGATCCTCGCCCTCGGGCAAACGAAGGTCTGCCTCGCCGCCATGGAAGAACCGAGAAAAGGTTTCCCGAAAATTTTCTTTGACTAATGAAAAAACCTGGAGAAATCGCTGACGCGCCGTCTCGTTGATCTTCTGAATCGTTTGCTCAAGGGTTTCTTCGGCGGACGTCAGATCATCCCTCTGCCTGCAGAGAAAGTCCAATCGTTCGCTCTCTTGCTCATACTCATGAAGCGCCGTCAAATTCACGGGACCCAGGGCCTTGATCTTTCGCTTGCGTTCGTCGATTTCGAATTCCATTTTCTCCAAGTCACCCTCTTTCCGGGCTGGAAGTTTGGAAACATCCGTCTCGTAGCTTTCCCAGAGCCTGTCTTTCAGGGATTTCGCCTCGTGCTCCAACTCGGAGATCTCCATGTCCAACGCATGAATTTTATCCGACGCTTCATCCCGATCCCGCCTGACCAGGCGAATATCTTTTTCCAGGCTTCGAACCCCTTCCATTAAATTCTGATACGCTTCTTCTTTTACACGCAGGTCCTTGTCATAAGACTCCTTCTCGGTAAAATCACTGACCAGCGCCTCCTCATTCTGAGCCATCTCATTCTTGTAACGCTCACCCTGTTCTTCCGCTTTGACGATTTCCTGTGAACGCTGCTGAATCGTTGCTTCAATCTCCTGCACAAGCTTTTGAGACCGTTCGATATCGTAATCCAAGTTTTTCGCTTCACCCTTGAGCCGAACGACGGATAGGTTGAGTTGATGAACTTCTTTTTCCTTTATTCCCTCTGCCTTTTCCAGCCCATCTACTTCTTCTTGGATCTGAGAAGTCTGGGATTCGATTCGCTCCCGCTCGTCCACAAGCGCATCCATCCGAGGACGCAGATTCTCCAGGCTCTCCCGTCCACGTTCGATCTCTTCCAGGAGTTTTTTCCTTTCGATACCGTTGGCGCCGATCCCCTCCGTCGCTTTCTCCATCTCGAATTGAAGCCTTGCTTGCTCCATATCGGCAAGCGTGATTTTCTGATTGATATCATTCAGGAATTTTAAAACTTGCTCCTCTTCCTCGTTCAGGGATGTAAGCTTCGCACTATTTTCATCGAGACGCTTCTTCGTGTCGGACAGACGCTTGTTGTACTTTTGAATCCGTTGCTGGAGTTCTTCCATCTGCTGTCGACGACCAACGATTCCGACTCGGCTGCCTGAGTCAGGTTCTGCCGTATGGATTGCGCCCCAACCGGTGATCAACTCACCATCCAGAGTGGCAACACGAACAGACCCGTCGGACCATTCTTCTGACACCTTTCGGGCAGACTCCAAATCCTTGACGACCAGGAGATCGCCCAAGAGATACCGGAGGATGGAGCTCAACTTTGCATCGCTGGTCACCAGATCGTCGCCCCATCCCACACTCTCTACACCCGAGGGTATCTGGGGACGCTCGGCTGGGTTTTGAATATCCTTGATCCTGTCCAGACAAACCAGCGTGGCTCTCCCACCGCCTCTCCTCTTGAGAAGCTTTAATGCATCGAATGCTTGCGTCTCTTTCTCCAGCAGCAAAAAATGGGCTGTTTCACCCAATCCGACTTCGATGGCATCCCGGTACTCAGGCTTGGTTTCTATCAAATCTGCCAACACACCCCAAAGCCCTACCACTTTCTCTTTCAACAGCTTCTTTGCCCCGTCGGTCACACCCTCATGGCTTTCCACGACGTTTCGGAGGAAATCCAGCCTGCCCTGGAGAAGGTCACATTCACTCTGGTCCTTGTACGACTGCTCCTTTGCACTCTCGATTTCCGTCCTCAGTCTCTCCATCTCCTGGGCGATCCGCTCTTTATTCTGGGAATGCTTGCTGTGTTCGGATCGCAGATCCCGGAACTGTGCATCCAGTTTTTTCTGTGCCACTTCAGCCTTGCTCTGCGTCTGCTGAAAAACCACATCCTCCTCGTCCAACCGCTCCATTCTTCCCTGGGAATTGTCGATTTTTGCCCGGAGTCTTGTCTCCTCCCCGCTCAGTCGATTCATCTCTTCCAGGCACTCGATAATCTCTTTTTTCTTAGCGTTCAGCTCCAACCTTTTCAGATTGAGACCTTGCTGGAAAACCTCCAGTTCCTTTTGCTTGTTACTGAATATTCTTCCGGTGCTGGTGATCTTAACCTGAAGAGCCTCTCTCTCTCCGAATATCACAACCAGATGATTTTTTTGATCTTCGATGCGTTTCTTGAGATCTTCGATCTCCTGAGCATACCGTGTCCTGGCTTCCTGCAGGGCCGAAATACGTTCTTTGGCCACCCGGATATCACTTTCTCGGCGGTGTATACGCTCCACGGTATCGCTGAGCTTCTCTCGAACCTCTACCAGCGCCTTTTCTTTCTCCGTTAAATCGAGCCGAATCGCCTCCAGGTCTGCCTCTTCTTTTGTGATGGTCGTGGTTCGACCCTCTTTTTGTTTCTTCAGCGACGTCAACGATTCCTTTAAAGGCTTTATCTTTTCCTGAATCTGGAAATAAACCTGGCGGCCTCTTGTTAATTCCAGTTCCTTGATTTCTTCCTGGAGCACTTGATACCGCTTGGCCCGCTGCACCTGCCGTTTCAATGAATTCACCGTCCGCTGGACTTCCTGGATGATATCGTTGACCCGGATGAAGTCGTTGTGCGTGGCATCCAATTTTCGCATGGCCGCTCTCAGACGGTGCTTGTACTTGGTGACGCCTGCCGCCTCTTCCAGCAGCTTCCTGCGGTCTTCGGCCTTCTCACTCAGGATGTCTTCCACCATTTTGAGCTCGATGACCGAGTAGGCATCGGCACCGATGCCCGTATCCATCAAAATATCTTGAATGTCCTTGAGGCGAACGGCATTCTTGTTCAGCAGATATTCGCTGTCTCCAGACCGGTACAGACGCCGGGTGACCACGACCTCCGAATAATCGATGGGCAAGATATGTTGGGAATTATCGAAATGGACAGACACCTCCGCCATGCCCAAGGGCCGGGATGACTGCGCTCCACCGAATATGACGTTCTCCATCCTGTCCGCTCGGAGGATGGAAGGTCTCTGTTCTCCCAGACCCCACCGAATAGCATCGACAATATTCGTCTTCCCGCAGCCGTTGGGACCTACCACGGCCGTTATTTTACCATCAAAACGCAGCTCTATTTTTTTAGCAAACGATTTGAAACCGTGAAGCCTTATCTTTGAGAGAATCATTCAGAGCTCGAAACTTATGTTGAACGACCAGCGAACGCTGGTAAAAATGTGACGTTTTTTTGACCTGATAGCCGAGCACACAAAACACGGTACTCGAAAAAATGAGAATGTCCAACGCTCAAGACAATAAGTGATTACGATGAGAAGGGAAAAGGTTTTCATTCCCAACAAGAAAAATCCCCCTGCCAGCATGGAAAGAGGGGGATGTTGAAGCCCGACCTTTCCTCATCGGACTGATGTAAATATACCTAATTCAAAAAATCTTGTCAAGAAAAAACATTTTTCCCCTTCCCTTTTTCAAGATTTTTCCTTATAATAGAAGATTCATACTGCTGTTTTCTTGTAAGTGGTAAACATGAATAGAACAACCCATCTGTGACCACCTACTCTCTGCAGTTTTCTTACATCATCACGATCCAAGGAGTACCGCCCAACATATATCATGGAGAAAACAACGCATGACGGATGAACGAAAAAAAATGAGCCTGGGTATCGCTCTCATACCCATCATTTTTCTGGTGTTTGCCCTGTCGTTTACCATTATCGTCTTTAAGCAGACACCCCATATTCCCCTCATCTGTTCCGCTGCCGTGGCCGCCGGTATTGCCGCCATTCAGAAAAATACTTGGAATAAAATTCAAGAGGGTATGGTCCACGGTATTACATTGGCCATGGGCGCCATCCTCATCCTCATGGTCATCGGCACGATGATCGGCACATGGATTCTCGGCGGTGTGGTTCCATCGATGATCTATTATGGTTTGAAAATCCTGTCGCCGGGGATTTTCCTCATCGCGACCCTCATCGTCTGTTCCATCGTTTCCCTGGGTACGGGATCGTCCTGGTCCACGGCGGGCACTGTGGGCGTGGCTCTTATCGGCGTAGGTAGAGGATTGGGTATACCCGTTCCCATGGTTGCCGGTGCCATCATTTCCGGGGCTTATTTTGGTGATAAGATGTCGCCCCTTTCGGATACGACCAATCTCGCACCGGCCGTTGCCGGAACCGATGTGTTCTCCCATGTCAGGCATATGATTTATACGACAGGACCGGGATACGCCATCGCTCTTATTATTTACGGACTCATCGGCCTTCGGTTTGCCGGCGGCACACTGGACACACAGAACATCGAGATCATGCTTTCCACGATGAAGGCTCATTTCTCCATCCATCCGGTTTTACTGCTTCCTCCCTGCTTTGTGATCGTCATGGTCATCAAGCGGATACCCCCCCTGCCGGCCCTTCTGGGGGGCACTACCCTGGGCGGTATTTTCGCCGTAGCCATACAGTCCAAATCACTGGCCGATGTCGTCCGGGCCGCCCATAGTGGGTATGTATCGGAAACAGGCATCGCTATGGTGGATGAACTCTTGAGCCGGGGCGGTCTGATGAGTATGATGGAAACCGTCGCCCTGATCATCTGCGCTCTTTCCTTCGGCGGCATTATGGAAAAGACCGGCATGCTGGAGACGATTGCAGCGGCCCTTCTCAAACGCGTGAGGACGACAGGATCGTTGGTGACAACCACTATTTTCAGTTGCATCGCCATGAACGCCGTTGGCTCGGATCAGTACATGTCCATCGTCATTCCAGGAAGGATGTACAAGGCTGCCTTCGACAAAAGGAAACTCCATCCCAAGAATCTATCCCGCTGTTTGGAGGATTCGGGAACCCTCTCCTCTCCCCTGATTCCCTGGAACACCTGCGGTGCCTTCATGCACGCCACGCTGGGCGTGAACCCGCTCCTGTACCTTCCCTTTGCGTTCCTGAATTTAACCAATCCCTTGGTATCGATATTCTACGGCTACACCGGTATCACCATGGAGAAAGTAGACGATACGGATGCTGAGACTGTCGAGACGAAAACAACAGGGAACGATGCGTGAACCCCTCAACGGTTCAGGTCGAAGGCCGGCCTCTTAAAGATGATGAATTCTGTTGTCCGAGGCATCAAGAATGTGTAAAAAGGATGTTTTTAAAAACCAGCTAACTACGTACATGAATGACAGAAAATAAAAAAGAAATCCCCCTGGCCGTCTCCCTGATACCCGTCCTTTTTTTAATAGGTACGCTGTCCGTCGTCCTGATCGTCTTTCATGAACAGCCTCACATCCCCCTGATCGCAGCAGCAACCCTGGCCGCAGCCATCGCGGCCATTTACAAACACCCGTGGAAAGAAATCCAGGAAGGCATGGTTCACGGCATTACCATTGCCATGTCCTCGATCCTGATTCTCTTCATCGTCGGCATGATGATCGGCATCTGGATTCTGGGCGGCATCGTACCGACGATGATCTATTACGGGTTGAAAATCCTCTCGCCCGGTATCTTCCTCGTGGCGACGCTGCTCATTTGCTCCATCGTAGCACTGGGTACGGGCTCGTCTTGGTCCACGGCCGGCACTGTGGGCGTCGCCCTGGTCGGCGTGGGTCGGGGATTGGGCATCCCCCTCTCCATGGTCGGCGGTGCCATCATCTCGGGTGCCTACTTCGGAGATAAGATGTCGCCCCTGTCGGACACCACGAATCTGGCTCCTGCCGTGGCCGGTACCGATCTGTTTTCCCATATCCGTCATATGGTCTACACCACGCTGCCCGCCTATCTCCTGGCCATACTCCTCTATGGTCTCATCGGGATCAAATTCGCCAAAGGGACGCTTCAGGTCGAACAGATCGACATCATGCTCTCGACGATGAAATCCACGTTTTATATCCACCCCATTCTCCTGATACCCCCCACCCTCGTCATCTTCATGGTCATACGGAGAATCCCTCCCATTCCAGCCCTGTTCGCAGGAACTCTGGTGGGGGCCGTGTTTGCCGTGGCAACTCAATCGGCTTCTCTCTCGGGAATCGTCGAGGCTGGATTCTCCGGTTATGTCTGCAACACCGGTGTGAGCGTGGTCGACGATCTGCTCTCGCGGGGTGGACTCATGAGCATGATGGAAACCGTCGCACTGATCTTCTGCGCCCTTGCCTTCGGAGGCATCATGGAGAGAAGCGGCATGCTTGAAACCCTGGCCGGATCTCTCCTGAAAAAAGTGCGCAAGGATGGATCTCTCATCGCCACGACCATCGGGAGCTGCATCGGCATCAACGCCGTGGCGCCTACCCAGTATATGTCCATCGTCATCCCGGGGAGGATGTACAAGACTGCCTTCGAACGCCGGGGCCTGCATCCAAAAAACCTCTCCCGCTGCCTTGAGGATGCCGGCACTCTCACGTCCCCCATCATCCCCTGGAACAGCTGCGCCGCCTTCATGCATGCCACCCTGGGTGTGAGTCCCCTGCTCTATGCCCCCTATGCCTTTGTAAATTTGTTCACACCCCTGATTTCCGTCATATACGGCTACGCGGGATTCAGTATCACTAAACAAAGCACTACAGATTCTGAAGAATGAACGTGAAAGCTTTACACACGATTTCTGGGATAACAACCATGCGATGAAGAATCGACCCGCCCTCAAAGCCGTCCTTATCCTGATGGCAGGAATCATGGGGGAGCGATTCCTGAACGTGCCATTCCTACCCCTTCTCATCATCACTTCGGCATTCTGTCTCCTGGCACTGGGGGGCTTTCTTTTGAAAAAAGGGGATACGTTCGTACAGCTTTTGCTGATGCTATCTCTGGCATCCCTGGGCATGCTTCGGTATGCCCAGAGTGTCCGGCTCCTTCCAGCCAATCATGTCCTGGTCCATGCCGGAAATCCTGAATCCGTCACCATCCGAGGGCACTTGCTGAAAGACCCGGTGGAAAGACCGAACCGGGGCGAACTCATTGTGGAATCGTCGGAAGTGACGGTGGGAAGCAAACGGATTCCGACACGGGGAAAAATCCTGATCACCGCATACAACAAGCTACCCATCAACCTGCAGTACGGTGATGTCATCACAGCCACAGGATTTCTCCGGAGACCCAAAGGACAAAGGAATCCCGGGGGCTTCGACTATCGTGCCTACCTGGCCCGACATCATATCCACGCACTTCTCAGGGTGTCCGAATCCAACGATATCACACTGACAGGGACGAGAAAAGGGAATCTGATTCTAAGACATGTTGTCTATCCGGCCCGCCGGCACATGCTCCAGACCATCGATAAGACGACATTCGGGCCGGGCCGCGCCGTGCTCCGGGCTCTCATCGTCGGAGACAGACGATGGATGACCCCGGAACTGAGAGATCGGTTTGCCAGGGCAGGCATCGTACACCTTCTGGCCGTGAGCGGGCTTCATGTCGGATTTGTGCTTCTCATCCTCACGGCAATCGCTGGACTTCTCCGCCTTCCCCATAGCAGCCGGGTCGTCCTGATTCTTCTGGGTCTTCTGTTCTACGCTTTATTGACCGAAGCCAAGGATCCGGTCATCCGGGCATCCATCATGGCCGGCGTCTACCTGATGGGGACACTCCTGGAGAGGCGAACCAATGCCCTGAATACCCTGAGCGTGGCTGCCCTGGTCATACTTCTCATCAGACCTCAGGATTTGTTCGACGTCGGATTTCAGCTTTCGTTTGCCGCCGTTGTTTCCATCGTCTATGGCTACCAAAAACTCCGCGCCCAACCCTGGGTGATAAAATGGCATCAACGACTACCCAGACATGCCGTCGCCAATCATGCGATAACCCTTGTTCTTGTATCCTTATGCGCACAGATCGGCATCATCCCCCTGGCCGTCTATTATTTTAACCGTATCCCCCTGCTGTCCGTTCTTGTCAACGTGTTTGCCATTCCCATCGTCTGGCTCATCGCAGCCCTGGGATTCACGTCCATTCTTTTTGGCATTGTCAGTCCCTGGCTTGCGGCAGTCTACGGAATCCTGAATCATGAAATCATCGCCCTTTTCATCAAAGCCGTCACATGGATCGGGGGCTTACCGTTCTCCGAGGTCTCCATCCCGACGCCTCATCTCCTTCACATCCTGACCTACTTCTTCTTCATCCTTCTCCTTATTCACATGCGGAATACCGTCATTCTGAAAAGACTCGTTATGCTGGTTCTGATAAGCCTCAACCTGATCGTATGGAAGGCAGCCCTTTCCAGCGATGCAGGTAAATTGACCTGGATACAGTTCGACGTGGGTCAGGGCGATGCGGCGCTCCTCCGCCTGCCCAGGGGGAAGCATGTTCTCATCGACGGCGGCGATAGGACACCCTTCTTCGACAATGGGGAACAAGTCATCGCATCTTACCTTTGGCATAAAGGCATACGGAAGCTCGATGCCGTCATCCTTTCGCATCCTCATGACGATCATGTGGGAGGTCTGCTCTATATCGCAGACCGTTTTCGAATCGACCAAGTCGTGACGGGCAGGATCGATCTATCATCTCCACTCTACGATGCGTTCCGAGAAATCATCACAGACAAGAAGATACCGCTTCGCACCGTTACAGACCTCGATTCCCTGGTCTATCCCGGGATAATGTGCTATCTCGTCCCGCCGGACGAAGGCGCGTTCACGGAACGCCACAACGTCAACAACCAATCTTTGATCGTGAACGTCCTGTTCGGGAAAACACGGCTCCTGTTCATGGGTGATGGAGAGAAAGAAGCCGAACAGCACATCCTGGCCTCCGGCATTCCCCTGCGCTGCCAAGGGCTCAAGGTGGGACATCATGGAAGCGCCACCTCCAGTACGGCTCCGTTCCTATGGAGGGCGCGACCGGAGCATGCGGTCATTTCTGCGGGAGAGTATAACCGATTCAACCATCCGTCCCCTGTTGTATTGGAGCGCATCCGGGTGGTGGGCGCCACCGTATACCGAACCGACCTGTCGGGTGCTGTGATCTTGAAGTCCGACGGTCAGACGCTTCATCCTATCGATTGGCACTGAAAGAGGAAAACCTATGACACGTGACACCAGACCCATCCGCGCTTGTTGGACATGCTTTTTAATGCTCGTCCTCGTAGTACCGATGCATATGCTGATAGCCCAGGAATCATGCCCGTTGAAGTTCGCCGTTTCCTTCCCGCCGGAAGCCCACGATGCACCCATCACGGGACGCGTGTACGTCATGATTTCTGAGAGCAACCATCGCGAGCCCCGGCTCCAGGTACATACCCACGGCATCTCGTTCTGGGGAAAGGATGTGACAGGGAAAATACCGGATGAAGCCACGTGGATTGATGAGTTCTGCTTCGGTTATCCCCTGGAGAGCATTCGGGACATCCCTGCCGGTGAGTACTTCGTGCAAGGTTTCGTGAATATCTATACGGAGTTTAAACGCGCCGACGGCCATACGCTCTGGCTACACCAGGATCAGTGGGAGGGTCAAAGGTGGAACCGCTCGCCCGGCAACCTGTACAGCGACGTGAAAAAAATGGTTCTCGATCCTTCCCGGGACGAGACCATCGCGTTGAGCTGTGGGAATGTCATCCCCCCAGTCCAGATTCCCCCGGACACCCGATGGATCAAGCGCATCAAATTCCAGAGCCGCATCCTCTCCGAGTTCTGGGGTCAGCCCATGTTCCTGGGCGCCACCATCCTCCTGCCCAAGGGGTACGACGAACATCCCGATGTCGAGTATCCTGTGAATTACGTACAGGGACATTTTTCGCTGAGGGCGCCGTGGGGCTTCACGGAAGAAAATCCCGGAGAAGAAAATTCCCGCCAAGGCAGGGGCTATGAGTTTTATAAATACTGGATTTCTGACGAATGCCCCCGGATGATCCTCGTCACGTTCCAACACCCCTGCCCGTACTACGACGACTCGTACGGCGTGAATTCCCCCAATACGGGACCCTACAGCGATGCCATCCTGGAAGAGCTCATACCCCGCGTGGAGGAGACATTCCGCATCATCCGCAAACCCTACGCCCGGGTGCTCTCCGGCGGATCGACGGGCGGCTGGATTTCCCTGGCTCTCCAGATTCTCCACCCCGACTTCTTCGGTGGGACCTTCTCCCTCTGTCCCGATCCCGTGGACTTTCGTTACTTCCAGTGTGTGAACATCTATGAGGATCAGAATGCCTATATGAAAAAATTCGGTTGGGTTCAGGTACCCACGCCCAGCGACCGTTTCACTGACGGTATTGTACACTTGACATACCGACAACGAAACCACATGGAGCTAGCCATGGGCACCAAGTGCCGGTCGGGAGAGCAGATTGATATCTTCGAGGCCGTGTTTGGGCCCATGGGACCGGATGGTTATGTGAAGCCCCTGTTCGACAAGAAAACGGGGGAGATCGATACGACCGTGGCCCGGTACTGGAAGGAACACTACGATCTTCGATACTACCTGGAGAAAAACTGGTCGTGGCTGGGACCGAAACTCACGGGCAAGCTCCACATCTACACAGGTGATATGGACACGTTCTACCTGAACAATGCCGTGAGACTCTTGGAGGAATTTCTCGAGAGCACGACGAATCCATACTACGACGGCATCGTCCGGTACGGCGACGGGCAACCTCATTGCTGGGGCCCCTGGGGAGAGGAACTGCTGGGCCTGCTCAGGGAGCATATCATCAAAAACGCGGAGGAGGGGGACGATACATCAGCGTGGAATTATTGACACGAATCCTGATTTCATCATCCACAGGACCTCTTCTCTGTCGAGGAACCATAAAGGAAGGAGTACCATGAAGTTCTACAATCATCGTTATGTATGGATGACCACACACGTCTTTTGTTTGTTCGTGCTCACAACTCTGATGACGGCCTGTCAAGCGCCGGCCGACACAGATCCACGGTTGACATTCGAAATCACTGTCCCGGCCGAGGCACATCCCGAGCCCATCACCGGACGTGTGTACGTGATGATCTCCCGGCAGGGCGAGCGCGAACCCCGATTGCAGATTAGAAGAGCCACGGGCATTCCCCTGTGGGGAGAAAACGTCTATTCCTTGAAATCCGGCGAGGCCGGCATCATAGACGCGAAATCGTTTGGATTTCCCCTCAGGAGCATACAGGAAATCCCCCCGGGCGAGTATTTCGTGCAGGGCTTCGTGAATATCTATACGGAGTTTCAACGATCCGACGGCCACACCCTCTGGTTCCACCAGGACCAATGGGAGGGACAGCAGTGGAACCTCTCACCCGGCAACCTGTACAGCGACGTGAAGAAGATGTCCATCGATCCATCGAACACGCAGACCATACGACTGAACTGCACGAACGTCATTCCCCCCATCGACATCCCAGCCGATACCCGGTGGGTCAAGCGCATCAAGTTCCAGAGCGACATCCTCACCGAATTCTGGGGTCAGCCCATGTATCTCGGAGCCACTGTTCTGCTACCCAAAGGCTACGATGACCATCCGGATGTCCACTATCCGGTGAATTACGTGCAGGGGCATTTTTCCCTCCGGCCTCCCCATGGCTTTCGTACCGACGACCCGGGCGAAGAAAACCGCTGGGGACGGCGCGGATACGATTTCTACAAATACTGGACGTCGGACCAATGCCCCCGGATGATCGCCGTCACGTTCCAACATCCCTGTCCCTATTACGACGATTCGTACGGCGTGAACTCCCCCAACACGGGCCCCTACGGCGACGCTATCATGGAAGAGCTGATACCCCGCATCGAGGAGCAGTTCCGGGTGATCCGCAAACCCTACGCCCGTGTCCTTTCCGGCGGCTCCACCGGCGGGTGGATTTGCCTGGCCTTCCAGACATTCTATCCCGATTTCTTCAGCGGCACATGGTCCCTGTGTCCCGATCCTGTCGACTTCCGGTACTACCAGATCGTGAACATCTACGAGGATAAGAACGCGTATTATCAGGAGTTGGAATGGATGCGTGTGGAGCGTCCCAATCTGCGATCCACCGACGGGAACATTCAATTCATGATGAAGGATGAGAATTACTACGAACTCGTGGTGGGAGACAAAACCCGGGGCGGGGGTCAATGGGATATCTGGGAGGCCGTGTTCAGTCCCATCGGCCAGGACGGGTATCCGAAGCCCATATGGGACAAGGTGACGGGTGAGATCGACCACCGGATCGCCCAGGAGTGGAAGAAATACGACCTCCGATACTATCTGGAACAAAACTGGTCCTGGCTCGGCCCCAAGCTCGCGGGTAAACTGCACATCTACACGGGTAGCATGGACAGTTTCTATCTCAACGACGCCGTCGTCCTCCTGGAGGCGTTTCTGGAGAACACGACAGAGCCCTACTATGCGGGTACCGTCGAATACGGCGACCGGCAGCCTCACTGCTGGGGTCCGCGGGGAGAGGAGCTGTTCGGACTGTTCAGGAATCACATCGTAAAAAATGCCGATCCGGGGGACGACACATCGGCATGGAATTATTGAGACAGACTCTATTCCATCAAACACATACGATCCTCTGTTGCAGAGGGATAAATAAAGGAGAGGTTCTATGATATTCTTAAAGCATCGCTTCTTTGCTCCTTGGACAATCCTCTTTTGTATTCTCGCGCTCTTATCTCCTGGGCAAGCACATCCGAAAGCCGATCAGACAGATCCCAGGTTGACATTCGAAATTTCCTTCCCCGACTCTGTCCATGCCGGGCCCATCACCGGAAGGGTGTACGTCTTCATCACTCGGAACAGCGACAGAGAGCCGCGATTCCAATTCGGCCGTACCGGCGTTCCCATCTTTGGTCTGGATGTCGAACAACTGAAACCCGGTCAGCCCGCTATCATCGACGAGACGGTGCTGGGCTCTCCGGTGGTGAGTCTCCGGGACATCCCGGCGGGTGACTACTATGTCCAGGGATTCATCAACATCTACACCGAATTCCGGCGCTCCGACGGGCACGTCGTCTGGTTCCACGACGATCAATGGGAGGGTCAACGATTCCGAATCTCGCCCGGTAATCTGTACAGCGACATCTTCAAAGTGCATCTCGACCCGAACAAGGATAGCACCATCCGACTGGCAGCCATCCATGTGATCCCTCCGATTCAAGTACCCCCGGACACGAAATGCGTCAAGCGGATCAAGTTTCAGAGCAAACTGCTCAGCGACTTCTGGGGGCGTCCCATCTACCTCGGTGCCACCGTCCTGCTTCCCAAAGGGTACGATGAAAACAAGAAGACATACTATCCCGTTGATTACATCCAGGGACACTTCTCTCTCCGGGCACCCAGGGGATTTCGCACGGAACCGCCCGATGAGAACGATCGATGGGGTAAGCGGGGCTACGAGTTCTACGAGACCTGGATCGCGGATGACTGCCCACGGATGATTCTGGTCACGTTCCAGCATCCCTGCCCCTACTTCGATGACTCCTACGCCGTCAACTCGGCCAACTGCGGCCCGTACGGAGACGCCATCATGAATGAGCTCATCCCTGAAATCGAGTCTCGATTTCGCATCATACGCAAGCCCTACGCTCGGGTTCTGGAAGGCGGATCGACGGGCGGCTGGGAGGCCCTGGCCCTACAGGTCTTCCATCCCGATTTCTTCGGGGGATGCTTCGCCTACTGCCCCGATCCCGTGGACTTCCGAGATGTTCAGGGCATCAACATCTACGAGGATAAAAACGTGTACACCCGGCAGCTTGAATGGCGGAAGGTGCCCATTCCTTACAGCCGTCGCGCCGATGGTTCCATCATCGCGACCTCGGAACAGATCAACAAGTACGAGCTTGTTCTGGGCACCAAAGGCCGGTCTGCCGAACAGTGGGATATATGGCAGGCCGTATATGGGCCCGTGGGTGAAGACGGTTATACCAAACCCCTGTACGACAAGCAGACGGGGGACATCGATCCGGAAGTCGCCCAATACTGGAAAGATAATTATGATCTGAAGGTTTTTCTGGAAAGAAACTGGGCTTCTGTAGGGCCAAAACTCATGGGAAAATTGTATGTATTCACCGGGGATATGGATACCTACTACCTGAACAACGCTGTACACCTGCTTCAGGATTTCATGAAGGCCACCAGCGATCCCCACTATGAAGGCTTCTTCTGGTACGGCCCCAGGAAGACCCATTGCTGGACCGGCCCGTTCACGCCCCTGGAGCGTCTCGAATTCATGGCCGAGCACATCGCCAGGAACGCGCCCGCAGGAGAGGATACATCCTGGTGGAAATAGTTCTATAAAAATACGACAAACTCAGGAAGAAGAAATTGGAAGATGTACAAAATAAAAATAGCCATCGTGGATATGACGAATTTAATCCCGTGTTCAACATCGGATGCAATCGGTTCGTCAGTCCACGACTGCAGAGGAGAATCAGCACATGAATGCAAGACATAATATAGGTTGCTCTCTTTTCAGGAGCTTCGTGATTTCTGGGTTGTATGCGCTATCGGCGTTTGCTGGAACAACATCAAACCTGACGTTTGAAATTTCCTTCCCCGACTCCGTCCACATCAAACCCATCACCGGTCGCGTCTACGTCATGATCTCCAATACCAACAACCGGGAGCCACGACTCCAGGTACGGCGAACCGGCACGCCCTTCTTCGGCAGGAACATCGAAAACCTGAAGCCCGGCAAAACAGTCATCATCGATAACGATGCTTTCGGCTCTCCGGTAGAAAGTCTGAAAGACTTCCCGCCCGGCGACTACTTCGTCCAGGGATTCATCAGCATATACACCCGATTTCAGCGATCCGACGGCCATGTGGTCTGGTTCCACGACGACCAGTGGGAAGGCCAGCAGTTCAATCGGTCGCCCGGAAACCTGTACAGCGACGTGATAAAAGTCCACCTCGACCCCAAGGAGGACAACACCGTCAAGCTGGTCTGCCACCATAAGATTCCGCCGGTAACAATCCCGCCCGATACCAAATGGGTCAAGCGCATCAAGTTCAAGAGCACACTCCTGAGCAGTTTCTGGGGGCGACCCATCTACTTGGGCGCCACCGTGCTGCTTCCCAAAGGGTATGATAACAGCCCGGGTATTTACTACCCCGTTGATTATGTCCAGGGTCACTTCTCCCTGCGCGCTCCTTACGGTTTTCGCACGGAACCGCCCGAAGACAACGACCGCTGGGGAACACAGGGCTACGAATTCTACCAAGCCTGGACATCCGATCATTTCCCACGTATGATTCTCGTCACGTTCCAGCATCCCTGTCCCTACTTCGACGACTCCTACGCCGTCAACTCAGCAAACTGCGGCCCATACGGCGATGCCATCATACAGGAGCTCATTCCAAAAATCGAAGAGACATTCCGTATCATCCGCAAGCCCTACGCCCGGGTGCTAGAAGGCGGATCGACGGGTGGCTGGGAGGCGTTGGCTCTTCAGGTCTTCCATCCTGATTTCTTCGGCGGCTGCTTCGCGGACTGCCCCGATCCTGTGGACTTTCACGATGTCGAGGGTATCAACATATACGAGGATAAAAATGCGTATCACAAAGAATACGAATGGCGAAAAGAACCGACCATCAGCGTCCGTGATTCCCAGGGACGGGTCCTCCAGACCTGCAGGAAGAAAAATTATTACGAGCTCGCCCGCGGCACGCATGGCCGTTCCGGGGAACAGTTCGATATCTGGTCGGCCGTTTACGGTCCTGTGGGAGAGGACGGATACTACAAACCCCTATACGATAAAACAACGGGCGTCATCGATACAACAGTCGCCCGGTACTGGAAAGAAAATTACGACCTTAAATACTACTTGGAAACAAACTGGGCTTCCGTGGGCCCCAAGCTCGTCGGGAAACTGCACATCTTCACGGGAGACATGGACACCTTCTACCTGAACAACGCGGTTCATCTGCTCAACGATTTCCTGGAAAAGACCGAGAATCCCCATTACGGAGGTTTCTTCTGGTATGCGCCTCGCAAGCCCCACTGCTGGTCGGGCCCTTTTACCCGTGCCGAGCGAATCAAGTTCATCGCTTCCCACATTGCCGTGAATACCCCCAGGGACGTCGAAGTCAACTGGTGGGAGTATTGAAAATCGCACACATTCGGAAAGGGTAAAACGATGAAAACCATGAAGAAAAAAATCGTGTGTTACGCAATCTTGCTGCTCATGGCACAGATGCCGGCTTGGCACCTGCACGGCACAGACGCCGATGCTCAGGAGCCATGCGGATTGACATTCGAAATCGCATTCCCCAAAACGGCTCATGCCGAGCCCATCACAGGCCGGGTCTATGCCATCATCTCCCGGCGTGACGACCGAGAGCCGCGTTTCCAGACCGGCTTTCTGGGTGTGCCCATATGGGGAAAGAATATAAATGCTCTGAAACCTGGTGAAGAAGCTGTGATCGATGAGACCGATTTCGGGTATCCCCTGGAGAGCATCCGCAACATCCCGCCGAGGGAGTACTACGTCCAGGGTTTCGTAAACATCTACACAGAATTCAAGCGGTCCGACGGGCACACCCTCTGGATGCACAACGATCAGTGGGAGGGCCAGCAGTGGCATGAATCCCCGGGCAATCTCTACAGCGATGTGAAGAAAGTCGTTATCGATCCCTCGACGCAGCAGACCATCGAACTCGAATGCAGCAATATCATTCCACCGATACAGATTCCCCCGGACACCAAGTGGGTCAAACGCATCAAGTTTCAGAGTAAGATTCTCACCGAATTCTGGGGCCAGCCCATCTACCTGGGCGCCACCATCCTCCTGCCCAAGGGGTATGACGACCATCCTGATGTGTATTATCCCGTGCATTATCTCCAGGGACATTTTTCTCTGAACGCGCCTCATGGGTTCCGCATCGACGACCCCGGCGACGGCAACCGGAGAGAAAAGCGCGGATACGAATTCTACGAATACTGGATATCCGGCGACTGCCCCCGGATGATCACGGTCACGTTCCAGCATCCCTGTCCGTATTACGACGATTCCTATGCTGTGAATTCCCCCAACGTCGGCCCCTACGGCGATGCCATCATGGAAGAGCTCATCCCTAAGGTCGAAGAGACGTTTCGAATCATACGCAAGCCCTACGCCCGGGTCCTGTCCGGCGGCTCCACGGGTGGCTGGATCGCCCTGGCCCTTCAGGTCTTCCACCCCGATTTCTTCGGCGGCACATGGCCTCTGGCTCCGGATCCCGTAGATTTTCGCTGTTACGAACTGGTGAACATCTACGAAGACAAGAACGCCTATT